>ENA-UOOH01001187-UOOH01001187.1-fermentation-metagenome-genome-assembly--contig:-NODE-1187-length-26152-cov-4.984021_pt1 | contig 26152 bp, 20 predicted proteins | sample MGYA00245778_ERZ724025 | MGnify/ENA primary metagenome ERZ724025 (study PRJEB28704, sample SAMN03018313) | fermentation metagenome | biome: anthropogenic terrestrial biome; feature: soil; material... | reverse complement strand
GAACCTTCCCACCTCCAAAGGCAGGGCGAAAACGCCACCGCGCCCTCTGCGGGAGGCTCTTCGGATTCGGATGGAAAAGTCTGGATGGGAGGGAAAGCGGATACCTTTTCAGACGACTCATAGCTGGCGGCCGTCCGAAAGGGTGGAAGCAGCACCATCCGGACCCGGAGATTCTCGCGCAGAGGCCCCAAGGCGTTTTCGACCTGGCCACGGGGGTGGGTAGAGGACATGCCCTGATCCATGCTTTTTTGGGGGGATCCTGACCGGTCAAAGGGCCGCGCGGATCTTCGCCGCCATGTCAGCCAGGGTCTCCGGTGAGGCGCCCTTCGCCCGACCGAAATCGAGATCCGCCATGGTGTCGATCGGGATGAGGTGCATATGGGCATGCGGGACCTCAAGTCCGGCTACAATCATGCCGACCCGATTGCAGGGAACCACCTTCTCCAGCGCGGCCGCAATCGGCTTCGCAGCGAGCATGATCCCCGTGAGCATATCCGCGTCCATATCAAAAAACCGATCCACTTCGACCTTCGGAATGAGCAATGTGTGGCCCGCGCGAATCGGATGGATGTCCAAAAACGCAAAAAACCGATCGTCTTCCCAGATCTTGTGGCAGGGGATGTCCCCGTGGATGATACGCGTGAAGATCGAACTCATCTCTATGCTCTCCGTATGATGCGGTTTACCCATACCCACAATTCCAACCGGTCGCATCCACCCTCTCAGGTGCCCACGATCGATTCCGTTTCTTCCAAAACCCAATCCAAGGCCGCCGCCGCACTGGACGCGATGTGATCGGCCAGCTTCTGCCCTTCCTCGATCGGGTCGTCCGCAATCAGGACCGTTTTGCAGCCGGCAGCCGCGCCAGCGTCAACATCCGATGGCTTGTCCCCAACCATGTAAGAACGCGCCAAATCGATGCCGTGCCGCTCCGCGGCTCGCAGCAACAAACCCGGTTTGGGTTTCCGGCAGCTGCAGCGATCCTCGGGCTGATGCGGACAATGCTCCATCGCTGCAAGCACCACCCCCGCCTCGGCCAGCAGCAGCCGCAATCGAGCATGCTGCGCCTGTAGATCCTCCTCGGTGAAATACCCGCGCCCAATACCCGATTGGTTCGTGACCATCACGAGGAGGTACCCCCGCGCTTGTATCCGACGCAAGCGCTCCACCACCCCTGGCAACAGCTCGATCTCGGCCGGATCCCGCAAATAGCCCTTGTCGACAATCAGGGTTCCATCCCGGTCAAGAAAAACCGCCGCCACACCCGAACTCACCGCTTCGCTCATCCCTCCGAATCCTCTCTCAGGCGATCCATCAACTCCTGCCTGCTCACCGGGACAGTCCCGAGCTTGGCGACGACAACCCCCGCCGCATGATTCGCCAAAACCGCCGCTTGCCGCGCGTCCGCCCCAGCGAGGAGCGCAAGACTGCAAATCGCAATCACCGTATCGCCTGCGCCACTGACATCAAAGACCTCTTTGGCAACCGTCGGGATGTGCAGCGGCGTGCCGGAATCCTCAAATAGCGCCATCCCGCCCGCGCCTAAAGTGATGAGCAGGATGCTCGGGTCATACCGTTCCTGCAGCCGACGCCCGACTTCCAACAGATGCTCGTCCTCGGTCAGCGGCCAAATCGGTTCCTGATGAAAACAGCCCGCCAAAGCGAATGCCTCCGCCCGGTTCGGAGTCATTACCCTCAGGCCATTGATCGGAAACGGGTTTCCAGGATGCGGATCCAGAGAGACCGGGATCCCTTTATCACGGCAGATCTGCAACGTGGCGTCGACCAATCCAGGGACGAGCACCCCTTTGTGGTAGTCCTCCAGAATGACCGCATCCACGCGGCCTTCATCGATCGCTGTCCTCAGCCGCCGAACCATCTCGTCGACGAGATCCGAACCGATCGGTTCGTCCGACTCCTCATCGATCCGCACGATCTGCTGGTTGTCCGAAATGACCCGGACCTTCACCGTCGTCTTTCGCTCAGGCGCGGTCACCAAACCCTCCGTGGAGATCTGCCACTGCTCACAGAGGTTTCGAAACTCGCCCGCGTTCTCATCCTGGCCGACCACGCCGAACGCGAGGGCCGTCGCACCCACACTGGCAATGTTCCGCATCACGTTGGCTGCGCCACCAAGCGCGAAGTTGCGGCGCGCAACACGCACGATGGGGACCGGCGCTTCCGGCGATATTCGCGTGGCATGCCCCCAAATGTACTGGTCCAGAATGACATCCCCGACCACTGCCACCCGAAACTCCGGAAATCGCTCAATCCAATCTCTGATCTCTGCCTTGGTCATCAAGTCATCTCCAGCCTCACCCCGAGCCTCTGGAACCATTCCCTCCACCCGTCGCACCGGATCCGGCTAAACCGTATCGCGCAGAGCGGGAAAATCCAATCTCCAAGAGGTGGGGATCAGTTCAGCCGACCTAGAGGTCGTTCGAAACGACAACCGCTTTCCCAACCAGGCGTTCCCATCCGGAGAGCCTCCCGCAGAGGACGCGGTGGCGTTTTCGACCTGCCTATGGGGGTGGGTAGCCGTCTCGGTCTGGTGTGATTGAGGAATCGGGGTCGGGGTCGGTATCGGAATCGGAATCGATGGAAAGCGTGATTCATCGCGAACCAAACGTCCACTACACCGTTAACGCCCAGGTGTTCGATTGTTCAGACTGTTTGGAAAGTTTCTTAGGTATACCGTTTCAGCAGACCAAGGAAGTTGCTGAAAACTGCTCCAATGAAGCTGCATTCCCCCTCCCTATACACCTCTGCGCCCCCTGCGTTCTCTGCGGGAGTCCTCCCCTTCCGGCGCCTGCGACCTATTCCCGAAATCAGACCCGATGTTCTTTCTTGTAAGAACAATTCCCCTGCTCTATTTTCACCGAACCAATTTCGTGATTCGGTCGAACGAGCAATTCAAGCAGAAGGCAGGCACAACATGGTTCAGAGGCACTCCCAAGACAGACTTCCCGACCCCAACGGCTTCTTCGGAAAATACGGTGGAAAGTTCCTCCCCCCACAGCTCGAAAAGCCGTTCGCGGAAATCATCGACGCCTACCTCCAGATCGAGAACGATGCCGCCTTCATCGCCGAGTTGCGCTATATCCGGAAGCACTTCCAGGGCCGCCCAACCCCGGTCTATCACGCGCGCACGCTCTCGCAAAAAAATGGGGGCGCCCAGATCTACCTCAAGCGCGAGGACCTCAATCATACCGGGGCACACAAACTCAACCACTGCATGGGCGAGGGCTTGCTCGCGAAGTATATGGGTAAAAAACGCCTCATCGCAGAGACCGGTGCTGGCCAGCACGGGGTCGCGCTGGCCACCGCCGCCGCTTATTTCGGACTCGAATGCGAGATTCATATGGGCGAGGTCGACATCCATAAGCAGGCGCCGAATGTCAGCCGCATGAAACTCCTCGGCGCCAAGGTCGTCCCCGTCACCCACGGCCTCAAAACCCTGAAGGAAGCCGTGGACTCCGCCTTCGACGCCTACCTCGCCGATTACGAGAACTCTATCTATTGCATCGGCTCCGTCGTCGGCCCGCACCCATTCCCCATGCTCGTCCGCGACTTCCAAAAAGTCGTCGGTATCGAAGCGCGCGAGCAGTTTATGGAGATGACCGGCGACTTCCCAGATGCCGTCTGCGCCTGCGTCGGTGGAGGCTCCAACGCCATGGGAATCTTCAAACCGTTTATCAACGATCCATGCCGACTGATTGGGGTCGAGCCGCTCGGTCGTGGTGATCAAATGGGCGAACACGCTGCCTCCATGACCTACGGACACGAAGGCATCATCCATGGATTCCGCTGCTATCTCCTGCAAAACGATGACGGCTCCCCCGCCCCAGTATACTCCTGTGCAAGCGGGCTCGACTATCCCGGCGTCGGCCCGGAGCATTCCTACATGCACGACACCCAGCGCGCCGAATACGTCACCTGCACCGATATGGAGTGCAGGGACGCATTCTTCAGACTCACCCGCCTGGAGGGCATCATTCCCGCTCTTGAAAGCTCACATGCCGTAGCTTATGCTCTTAAATTAGCACGCGAAATGAGCCGCGGGACCATCCTCGTCAACCTGAGCGGTCGCGGCGACAAGGATCTCGACTACGTCATCGAAAACTGGGGCACCGGCGACGATATCGAATACTAAACTCAATCCATCATCATCAGACACTCGGGGGGGCGTCGCGCGATTCGTTCGCGACCCCCCCCGTTTTTTTTGCGCAACATTCTTGGCAACCACCACCGCCACGCAAAAGGAAGCTCAAATTCACACAGATCAACACGGCTCGCTCGGAAGACTGGAGGAAATCCGGCATCCCCCCAGTGGGTCGAAAGGCACCTGGAGAAGAGGTCGAAGGCCCGCTGGGGCTGAGGGAGTGATTGCAGCCAAGCGCTTGGGCGGCACCGCAGGAGTGGACGTTTTGCACCGGACATTCCACGCCGAATCACGCGCACCATCGATTCCGATACCGATTCCGATACCGATTCCGATACCGATTCCGATACCGATTCCTACCCCGATTCCCCAACTGCTGCATCTGAGGATCGATCCGCCCCACTATCCACTCGACCAAAGGCCCATCCCACCATTCTGACAATGAAAACCGCTCAACCATTTAGACTCGCCCGGCTGGTCGCCCTCCTGGCTCTGGGATGGATGACCTCCGCTGCTACACCGCCCCACGGCTTTCCGATCGGCAGACCCAAGCAGATCGACGAGTTGCCGGCCGGCCACCTTCGAACCCGGTTGGAATCGTTGCCGGTTCAGGCCAGAGACCGCGCGATCCGATGGCTTGCAAGTTTCCATTTTTCCGAAGCCGATCTGCCCTCCATCCATGCCGATGCCGCCGGCGGGATCTACTATGTCTGCCCGACCGACCCCACGATCGCGGCCGAAACGGTCCCCGTGCCGATTCCCACAGAGGCCGCCGTTCCGATCAGCCCCTTCCCCAGCCACCTCGTCTTTCACAGCCGTCCAGGCGCGCCCAATATCCTCTTTCTCAACTTCTCCGGTGAGGAGATCGTCAATACCGAGTGGAATAACCTCCTGGATCGCGATTCCATTCCAGCCCTGCCCTTCAGTACCGACTCCGATCGCACGACCTTCTCGGACGCTGAACAGACCGCGATCAAGCGGATCTGGCAACGCGTGGCTGAGGACTACGCACCCTTCAACATCGATGTCACCACCGAACGCCCCGCGAGCTTCAACAATCAAACCGCAATGGCCCTCATCACCAGCCGGAATGACGCCAACGGCGATCCCAATCCACACAACACCGCCGGCGGTGTTTCCTATGTCAATGTCTTCAATACCTTCATTTTCTACAAATATCGGCCCGCTTGGATCTACCACGACAATCTGAGCAACTACGAATCGTACATCGCCGAGGCCGCCTCCCATGAGATCGGGCACAACCTCGGACTCAGCCACGATGGAAAGACCGACGGAACCGAATACTACGGCGGCCACGGGACCGGCGAGATCTCCTGGGGGCCGATCATGGGCTTGGGCTATAATCGTAACGTGAGCCAGTGGTCCAAAGGTGATTACTACAATGCCAATAACACCGAGGACGATCTCGCCACCATCGCCGGAAAGGTCGCTTACCTCACGGACGACCACGGCAACTCCCCCACCACGGCCACCGCGCTCATCGTGACCGGCGGGACGCAGATCACCGCCACGACACCGGAGACCGATCCGCACAATGTCGATCCAACCAACAAAGGCATCCTGGAGCGGAATACCGATGTCGATGTCTTCTCCTTCGTGACCGGGAGCGGACCCGTCACCCTTTGGGTCGATCCATGGATCGCGCCCTCCGGCACCCGCGGTGGCAACCTCGACATCGCCATCGATTTGTTCGGTGAGAACGGACTCCTGATCCAGAGCGACAATCCCGCCGACCAGACCGGAGCGACGATCCAAGCCACGCTCCCGCAAGGCCGCTATTTCCTCCACATCCGCAACTCCGGCACGGGCGATCCCTTCAGCAGCAGCCCGACCGGCTATGTCCCCTACGCGAGCATCGGTCAGTACTTCATTCGCGGCACCGTCCTCGGGACGACCACCTTCGTCGCACCACCCCAGGCTGAACTGCAAGTCTCCAACCTCACCCTCTCCGGTCAGACCGATCTCAGCCTGTTCGTCACCTATTCCGACGACACCGCCGTCGACATCACCACCCTCGACGCCAACGATCTTCGGGTCCGGGGGCCCAACGGCTATGAAGTCCTGGCCGAGTTCATCTCGGTCGACACCACCGTGAACGGCACCCCGCGCACCGCCGCCTACGCAATCGCGCCACCCAGCGGCAGCACATGGCTCCCCATACATAACGGAACCTATCAGGTGTATATGGAACCGGAGCAGGTCGCTGACGTCGAGGGCGCGTTTGTGGCCGAAGGCGAGCTCGGTGGATTCGAAGTCTCCGTGCCCGCCACGGTCTATTCCGCCGGCATGGATGCAAACCCCGGTTGGAACCTCGAACCGCAGTGGCAATATGGCGCGCCGACACCGATTTCAGGCGGCCCGCCGACGGCCTTTTCGGGCACCGCCGTGGTCGGGTATAACCTCGCCGGTAACTATGCCAAAAACCTCTCGACGCGGTATGCCACCACACCCGAGATCGATACCGTCGGCTCCACGGTCCTCACCCTCCGGTTCATGCGATGGCTGCGTCTCCAGCGCAACGATTCCGCATCGATTGAGGGATCCATCAACGGCAACGACTGGATCACGGTCTGGTCGACATCCGGCGGCATTTCCGACAGCACCTGGGTCCCGGTTCAATACCCGTTGCCACCCTCGCTCGCCGGAAGCTCCGCTCTTCGATTGCGCTGGGGTATCGGCTCGAATCCCGACCCCAAAACCGATGCCGGCTGGTACATCGATGACGTCGAAATCCTGGACGACGGTGCCATCGACTCCTCTCCGCCCACCGCGAGCCTGAGCATCGCCAACCTCTCCCGTGAAGGCTCCCCCAGCCACGCGTGCAGCGTCACCTATGCCGATGACACCGCCGTCCGCCTCGCTTCCATCGACGATTTCGACCTGGTCGTCGTCAGCTCCGGCGGCGCGACCAACGCCGTCGCGTTTGTGGGTGCCGACCTGCCCATGGATGGCTCGCTGATCATCGCATCCTACTCGATCTCCGCACCCGGTGGGACCTGGGATGCCGCCGACAACGGCTCCTATACCCTCGTCCTCACGGAGGGCGCTGTGGAAGATACCCTCAATAACACGACACCCCAGGCCACTCTCGGCAGCTTCGAGGTCGACATCAATCCCGTTGCCGTCGTCCCCCTGGAAATCGTCGGCATCCGCCCCGGTGAAACCGTGGGGATCAAACTCGACATTCGAGGCACACCCCAGTCCAACCTGGTCCTCGAACAGAGCCCCGATCTGGTGATCTGGACCAGCTTGTCCACCGCCACCCTCAGCCTGGACGGCACTCTCACCCTCCAAGATCCGGATCCAACCACACTCGCCCCACGCTTTTACCGGGTCCGCCCCATCCCCTAGCCCTGCGAAAAGGTAGCCCCTTTCCCAACTTGGCTTTCCCATCCGGACCCAAGAAATCTCGCGCAGAGGCGCAGAGGCGCCAAGGCGTTTTCGACCTGGTTATGGGGGTGGATAGGGTCCATTCCCCTGATCCATGCTTTCTTGGAGGGGAGGTTGCTGAAATACGTTATCGGCAGACCGATGCAGTTGCAGAAATCAGCTCCGACGTATGTTTCTGCATTCCCCCTCTGCACCCTCTGCACCCTCTGCGATCTCTGCGGGAGTCCTCCCCACTGCCTACTCCACCTCAAGGCAGATCCGGATTGGCCTGCCATAGGGCAGGGAGAAACTCGGCCTGGATAAAGTGCGGCAGCTGCAAGAGTTCCGATCGAGGGCACCAGCGACAGCGCCACACCTCGATCGGATCGTGCCGCAGGCGATCGCTCTCCAAGCGCGACAACCACCAGGCCTCCTCCCAGCCCTCGTGCAGGAAATGCAGCAGCGGACGAACCGGGTGGACCGTGACACCCAATTCCTCCCTGGCCTCACGCGCCACAATGTCACGATGCGACTCGCCCGGCTTGCCGCGACCACCCGGGAAACACCAACCCAAAGGATACGGGATCCATGGGGTCCGCTGTGTGACCAGGTAGCGGCCCTCGGCGTCGATCACCACCGCCAAACCGCTCCTGCGGATCGTCTGGCGGCCCGCATCGCGCCCCCCACGACATCCCTTGGAATAGAGGCCGCTCACGGGTCGATGATCTCCTCTAAGACCGATATGCTCACGATCGCACGAGCGGTCAGCATGACCGACCCGCGCGAGGCCTTCAATCCGTCCCGCTTCTTCTCGATCAACAGCAGCTCCCGCGAGATCTTGATCTCACCCAAATCGATCAGGTCGACCTCCTCCATCTCAATCCAGCGCTCGTTCACCTCGCGCAGACGCCCCATGTACACGAGCGAGGTGGAAGTGTCCACCACCACAATCTTGCCAATCAGTTTTTCCATAACACGCACGGTCTCCATCGTCGCACTCAACACCACGCTCACCGGCCCGATAAATACTCGACCCGCCTTCGCACCGTATCGGTTTCCACCAATGGCGATCCCTTCAGCGACTCCATGAACCGGGTGAGATCCAGGGAAAAGCCCTCACTGAAATCGCGGAGCAGCACAACGGAATTCAACATCAGCCCCAATTCAAACGGATCTTTGCTGGAAAGCAATGCCTTTTCGAGCAGCGGTGCATAGTCCGCCGCCCCGCTCAAGGCCAAGAACTCGGCCGCGCGCACCCGCACCAACAACGAGGGATCGCCCTCGGCCAGCCGCCGCGCGGCCTCCTCGAAACCTTCAGCGACTGACCCAAACCGACTGCAAACAATCAGGCCCCAGTAACGGTCATGCGCATCGGCGGAGGCCAGCGCATTCGCGATCGGCGCCCGTGCCGATTCGAAAGGCAGCAACGCCAGATCGGCTATGTCAACCAGCCGCGAAATCTTCTGCTTCTGTTCCCGCCCGTACCCCACAGGATCCCCAATGCCCTCCCGCAGGAAGTCCGGCTCTGGGATGAAACTCAGGTCAGGCATACCCTTCACCCAAGCCTGCAGCTCCGAGCGCAGACCCTCAAGCATCGCGCCGTAAGCTGGATCCCCGGCAAGGTCCTTGGCCTCGTGCGGGTCCGTTTCGAGGTCGAAAAGGGACTCGGGCGGGCGCGCCTCGAAGAATGCACGCTGTTCCGCATTCAACCGCCCGGCCCGGAAGCGCTCCAGCCACTCCCGATAGGCCGGCTGCACATAGCGATAGTGATTGAAAAGCGCGTCGACATTGAACGGTTGGTAGTTGCGTACGTAGCGGTACCGTCCCTTCCTGAGGGTTCGGACCAGGTCGTACTTCTCGTCGAACCGGTCTGCATGCCCGTACGCGATGTCCCTCGTCTCAAGCTCTGATCGCTGGACGCCCTGCCCCAGAAACGGCCTGCCGTCCATTCCCCCCGGTAGCGGCACCCCGGCCAGGTTCAGGACCGTTGCCGAAAGGTCCACAAACTGGACAAACCCCTCGAGCCGCCCCCCCGGGGCGACCGGCGCCAGGTGCCGCCAGTTCTCAGGGATGTATACGATCATCGGCACCTGGAGTCCGTCGTTGTAAGCATAGCCCTTGCTCCGCGGCAGAATCCCACCGTGGTCGCCGTAGTAGAAAATGAACGTATCCTCCAGCAAACCGTCGCTCTCAAGCTGTGCCAGAAGTCCCCCCATCTGCCGGTCGACCTCGGCGTGCCGATCCAGGTATCGGGCATACGCGTGCCGGAAGATCTCGGTATCGGGGTGAACCGGGAAAATCGTCACCGAGGCGGGATCGGTCTTCGGCGGATCAGAAAAGCCCGGCGCAGTCGGATGCAGGCTGCTCTCATGCGTGGCGCCGTAGTTCTGCACATGAAAAAAGGGCTGACCCGTAGGGCGGTTCCGGTAGGTCGCCCGATTCGAGGACTCATCCCACACACCCGCCTTCTCAGCCGGCGCGAAGTTGTAGTCCTCCTTGCTGTTGTTCGTGGTGTAATACCCTGCCCGCCGCAGGTACCAAGGGAACATCCGCAGACCTCGCGGCATCGGTACGCCGCGATACGCGCGATGATACTGAACCCCCAACCTCGGCGCATAACAGCCGGATATGATCGTGCTGCGGGAAACCGAACAGACCGGGGCGTTCGCGAAGGCATTCCCGAAGACGATCCCATGCGCCGCCAACCGTTCGATGTTCGGCATCGGCGCACCCGCCGGATGGTACAGGCGCAGCCATGCGGCGGAATTGTCCTCTGTCACCAGCCAGACGATGTTTGGCCGCTCCGCCCCGGACACCCGCCAGCCGATCCCGCCCATCGACAGAGCCAGGACCAGGAGACCCACTTGCTTCCACAACAGCGACTTCATGGCGCCACCATACCGCAGTTGACCTTGCGGGATCACGAATTTTCAGAACCACTCATCGCGGACCGGCTCGCACTTGCCGAGTTGCCGCCGCGGTTGTCTTCCCCTAACCTGGGCCTCTAACGTCCGCAGACAGTACTCCCGGAATCCAATGCCATGCCCAGCGCCACCCCATCCGACGACCGCTTTCCCCTCGAATACCTGCCGCAATACGCGCAAAACGCACCGAAGGTCTGCTCCTGCAACCGGTGCCCACGTCTGGTCGAATGGCGCAACAGCTTTCAGTCGAGCATCGTCCTCACCTCCAACCGCGGCAAGCAATTCTGGGCGCGACCGGTCCCGGGCTACGGAGATCCGGACGCCTGGCTCCTGGTGATCGGGCTCGCCCCCGGCTTCAACGGCGCCAACCGCACAGGCATCCCCTTCGTCGGCGACTTCAGCGGGCGCGTGCTGTTCAACGCACTGCACGCCATGGGCTGGTGCAGCGAACCCGATCCGCGGGAGCGCGAGACTCCGCCGATCTTGACCGGCGTCTTCATCTCCAACGCGGTCAAGTGCGTCCCGCCCAAGAACAAGCCGACAGGCCCGGAGATCGCCAATTGCCGCCCCTTCTTCGAGCAAGACCTCCGCTCCCTGCAACAGCTGGAGGCGGTCCTGGCCCTCGGGCGGATCGCGCATGACGCATACTTGCGCTTTGCCGCGGACTTCCTCGGGCGTAACCTCAAAAAGAGCGATTATCCGTTCGCCCACGGCGCCGTGCATTCATTGGGCGACGCACTCCCCGACCTGGTCGACAGCTACCACACCTCCCAACAAAACGTCTTCACCGGCCGAATGGACCAAGCCAAGCTCGCCGAACTGCTGACCTATCTAGCGGGCGCCCGAAAGGGGTAGCAGCAGGGAGGGCTCGCGGCACGAGTCCGCGTGCCGCGGCCCTTGGGCTTCAGGCCCAAGGGCGAGGTCGGAGGTTCGCAGCACGCTTTCGCGTGCTGCTGCACGGGGGCCGAGCCCCCCGTGCGAGGTCGGAGGTCCGCTGTGGGTGGGGTGTGGCAGTGGGCTTGAGGACAATCAGCCTGCAGACGAGAAGAAGTTGATGGTCGTGGGCTGTGGGTAACGCAAGGTATTTGAGTCATAATTGCAGCACCGTTTTGATGCGGGTTACTGGCGAAGCCAGAGGTCTGCCACCCTGGGAGCGCCAGCTCGCGGCACGACTTCGCGTGCCGCGGCCCTTGGGTTTCAGGCCCAAGGGCGAGGTCGGAGGTTCGCAGCACGACGGAGCGTGCTGCTGCACGGGGGCCGAGCCCCCCGTGCGAGGTCAGAGGTCCGCTGTGGGTGGGGTGTGGCAGTGGGCTTGAGGACGATCAGCCTGCAGACGAGAAGAAGTTGATGGTCGTGGGCTGTGGGTAACGCAAGGTATTTGAGTCATAATTGCAGCAACGTTTTGATGCGGGTTACTGGCGAAGCCAGAGGTCTGCCACCCTGGGAGCGCCGACGTCCCCGTCGGCTCACACTTCTCCCCCATCAGCAGGCTCAATGTTCTCAAGCCCAATGCCCAAACCCACCCACACCGGACCTCGTGCTCGCGGCACGACTTCGCGTGCCGCGGCGCGTGGCCCCAGGCCGGACCCAACTGCAAACGTTCTCAACCACATTGCCACCAGACCACTTGCCCACCCAACCCCTTTGCCGCCATTTGCGCCCAAACACCGCGCATACCCCTAGCCTGAGGTCGTACGAAAAGGCACGCTCCTACAGACGTCGCTTCCAGCCAATGGTTGCCGATCAGTCAGATCATTGTCTGAATCGAAATCGAAATCGGGATCGAGAAAATCGACGAAATCGATAGAATCGATAGAATCGAGGGGGATTCCTGTTTACCTACCACCCTCCCTCCCCCTTCTTGTCTTCCCCATGCGGCCCCGGAGACCTTTCGTTGTCGGCCAATCGGGTTTTCGGACGGTCGCTAGCCCCACAAAGTCCACCCTGTCTACTCTGTCCACAATGTCCACCTCCCCACATCAGCAGGCTAAACGTCCTCAACCACACCACTAAACCCCACTCCCAGCAAACCTCCGACCCCGCCTGATGCCCTCCAGGGGCATCAGGCTTCCGGCCCCAGGCCGGAACCTATACCCCGCCGCACGCCTGCCCGCATCTGCTCGAGCGTCGGTCGCCCCATTTCAGCGGTGCCTTCCATGCCGGCCGCGATCCCTGCCGCACCGACCGCCACGATCAGGGCGTCCTCAGGCGGCATCCGCGTCGAAGCCTGGAGATACACCCCGAGAAGGACATCCCCGCAGCCGACCGTGTTGCGCACACGCACCTCGGGGCCGACCGCTCTCCAGACACCGGACTCCGTGGCCAGAACCGCGCCCGCCGCCCCGAGGCTCAACAGCACCTGACGCGAGCCCATCTCCAGCAGCATCCACGCGATCCCTTCCGGCGCCTCCGGCGCGGTCCGCCCCTTCGACCGCAGCAGCTCCCGCGCCTCTTCGAGGTTGGGCTTGATCAGAAAGGGTCGCGCCTCCAGGCCCTGCACCAAAGGCAGTCCGGAGGTGTCGAGCGCGCACCGCAGGCCATACTGCCCCTGAACCAACTGTATACAGCGCGCGTAGAAATCGGCCGGAATTCCAGGGGGAAGACTACCGCAGAGCGCCACCAGTGGCTCGATCTTCAGCCGACTTTCCAGCAGCTCCAATAAGGCGTCCGCCTCAGACGCATCGACCGCCGGCCCAGGATCGTTGAATTTCTGGACCGCGCCGGTCGCGTCCTCAATCAGCGTGTAGTTGGTCCGCACCCGCCCATCACCCAAGGTCGCGGCAGTGCACGGAAACGTGAGCCCCTCGACCATACCCCAAAACGGATCGTGCCCAACCTCGCCCGCCAAAAGGATCGCCTCACCGCCGCCGCCCACCGCTGCGACCGCGCGCGATACGTTGATCCCCTTGCCGCCGGCCTCACGCCGCTCCCGAACAATCATGTTGAGCTCGCCCTGGCGCCGGTACCAAATCGAAGCATCCACCGCCGGGTTCGGCGTCACAGTCAGTACTTCCACGTCACACGCCCCTCTTTCCCAAGCGGACCCCTTACCCGTCCGTCCCCTTGCTATGAAAACCGCTCCCGCATCGCCGTTGCCGGCAGGCTGCATCACTTGAACAGCGCAGAGATCCGTTTGAACCGGTCCGTGCCGGCTTCGCCCAGCAATTGAAACGCAATCGTCTCCACCGGCACCGTGCGGACCCGTAACTGCCGCAAGGACTGCAAAGCCATGACCTCATGCTCCTGCCTTCGAGAGATCACCGCATCCGCCGCGACATGCGGCAGCTTACCCGACTTCAGCAGATCGACCGCCGTCAGATAGACACATACGTGCGTCTCCATCCCCGCCAGCACCCAATTGCGACACCCCGCCTCCTCGATCCAGGCCCGAATCGCCCCGTCCTCACAACAGCTGAAGGTTGTCTTGGAGAGCGGTTGGTAGAACTCACCCAGGGCCTTGCGTATAGGCTCAATCGTCGGCCCCAGCCCCTTCGGGTACTGCTCCGTCACCAGGATTGGCAGTTCCAATACGCGTGCCGCCTCGATCAGTTGTGTCACCCGCGTCATGGCCAGATCACAGCGATCCTTCGGCATCGCCTGCACCAATCGCTCCTGCGCGTCAATGACAATCACGCCGGTCGCCGTTGGATCCAACAAATGCGCAAACAATATGTCGGGATTCATCAATCTCTCCCCTCTGTTAAAAAGTCGCCTGCACCGAGCACTAAAATCCACTCTAGCACGAGCCTGTCCGAAAAGGCCATCGGGACCGAGCGCGGTTCTTCGGATGGGGAGGACTCCCGCAGAGATCGCAGGGGGCGCAGAGGGGAATTGGTAGGGGAGGGAATGCAGATACGTCGGAGCTGTTTTATGCAACTGCCTTGGTCTGCTGAACACGGTACATCTAAGAAATTTCCCCAAAAGGTTGGGATCGAGGCGTTGACCCTACCCACCCCCGTGGCCAGGTCGAAAACGCCACCGCGTCCTCTGCGGGAGGCTCTCCGGATCCGGATGGGATAGCCGCGTTGGGCCTTTCGGCAGCCGCCAGGACACGTCTGGCTTCTGCATTGTAGCTGCTCGCGGTTCCCAGTAACATGAGCCTTGTGCAACCTGTCCTTTTATTCGCCGATTGTTCACCAGTCTATCCAAGGAATGCCGCGATGAAAACGCTCCGCCTCCAGTTGCTGGTCACACTTCTCGCCCTGGTTGGACCCGTATGGCACACGCATGCGGCCGCGCCGGAGGCCGCCGACAGCCCTTACGCAAGCTGGGAAAACGGTCCGAGTCCGTCACCCGATTTTTTCCCGATCGCCGTCTGGCTCCAAAACCCCAGCCGCGCAAACGCCTACAAGTCCGCGGGGATCAATACCTATGTCGGCCTCTGGCAAGGACCAACCGATGAGCAGCTCGCCACGCTCACAGAAGCGGGCATGCTCGTCATCTGTCATCAGAATGCCACCGGCCTACGCCAGCTCGACAATCCGACCATTATCGGTTGGATGCATGGCGACGAGCCGGACAACGCGCAATCGCTCGGCGAGGGCCGCGGATACGGTCCGCCCATCCTGCCCGAGTCGATTGTTGCAGACTACCAGGCAGTCCGAGAGAAGGACCCCTCACGCCCGATCCTGCTCAACCTCGGCCAGGGCGTGGCCTGGGACGGCTGGTACGGACGTGGGGTGCGGACCCGACACCCGGAGGATTATCCGGAATACGTGAAGGGTTGCGACATCGCTTCCTTCGATATTTATCCCGCGTCGCACGATCACCCTGACGTCAAAGGCAACCTCTGGTATGTCGCACACGGAGTTGAACGGCTGAGAGGGTGGACCCAACCGGAACAGATCGTCTGGAACTGCATCGAGTGCACGCGCATCGGCAACCCTGACACCAAGGCGACGCCTGAACAGGTCCGCAGCGAAGTCTGGATGGGGATCATCCACGGTTCGATGGGCATCATCTATTTCGTCCACGAATGGGAGCCCAAGTTCAACGAAGCCGCCCTGTTGAGCGATCCGGAAATGCTCACGGCCGTTACCGCGATCAACCGCCGGATCCATGCGCTCGCACCCGTCCTCAATTCCCCATCCGTCGAGAACCCGATCAAGTTGCAGCCCGACCCGGCTGATCTTCCGATCGCCACCATGGTCAAACGGCACAACGGTCGGACCTACCTCTTCGCCGCCGAAATGCGCGGGCGCTCCGGAAAGGTGCAATTCACCCTACCCGCCCCACTCTCCAAGGCCGTGATCGAAGTCCTCGACGAAGCGCGTGAACTCACCCCCTCGCCAGAGGGCACCGTCACCGATACCTTCCAGCCGTACGCCGTGCACCTGTACCAAATCATGGAGCAATAACATTGGGGAGGGCCCATCGGGGTTAGGGACGGAGGGCCGCTGTGGCCAGAGCATGAGCAATTGTGCATTCGGGCAGCAACTCGTATGGGCAGCCCCGCTGTAGTGGGCCTTATGCCCTGAGCATTCCAAGCCGAATCACGATTCCCATCGATTTCGATTTCGATTCAATCGATTTCCTCGATTCTCCCGATTTCGACCCCGGTTTCCCCATTCTCCTTTCCCCGTCCGCGGGCATCTGGGGATCCTACGCGGGAGATTGCCGTTGCCTTGGCCATGCCTGGCAACCTATCGTTCGGGCTTACGCATTCCTGATCGCAACGTAGTTTTCAAGAACCCGATGGGAGACCGAGCGTGATCCGTGAACCGAAGGCCTGTGTCGTCGTGCCCTGCTTCAATGAGGAGCAGCGGCTGGATGGGGTTCGCGTCGTCGCCTTTGTTGCGGCTCATCCCGAGATCCGACTGCTCTTTGTCGATGACGGCAGTACCGACGGCACGGCGCCCCTCCTGAAACGGCTGCAAGAGATGGCCCCGGAAAAGGGCGCGATCGAGGTCCTGGTCCTCCCCCACAACGGCGGCAAGGCAGAGGCGGTGCGCCAGGGGATGCTCCATGCCGTGGCGATGTCGCCCGCGCCGGTCTACACCGGGTTCTGGGATGCCGATCTGGCAACTCCCCTCGATACAATACCCGTGTTCCACAGCATTCTGGAGGCGAATCCGAATCTGAGCGCGGTCTTCGGCGCCAGGGTCAAGCTGCTGGGCAGATCCATCGAACGCCGGCTCCTGCGCCACTACTTCGGCCGGATCTTCGCCACGGTCGCTTCCGCCGTGTTGCGAATCCCGATCTATGACACCCAATGCGGCGCGAAACTGTTCCGGGTGGATGACGACCTCCGCGAAGTGTTGGCCCAGCCCTTCCTCTCCCGGTGGATCTTCGACGTCGAGATCGTCGCACGTTATGCACAGCTACGCAGGCGATCGCCTGATCGGCCGGCCGCCGATCAGATCATTTACGAGTATCCTTTAGAGCAATGGCATGATATCAAAGGCTCGAAACTTCGGCTGCACGACTTTCTCCGTGCCGCCGTCGACCTGATTCGGATCCAGCGGCATTACAAATCGTGAGCGGCTGCGATCCGGTTCGACGCGTGCGCTCTGTTTTCACCGATTGCCCCGCGTGAGGACTCGCACGGATCACTACCTCCAAGGAGGGTCGAATGAAGCACCGTTATTCCCGGCGAGAGTTCCTCTCGGTGGCATCCGCCACCGCAGCCGCAACGTTTTGGATCTCCAAGGCCATGCCCGCAACCGCCGACCACCCCGTCATCCAATCGATCGAGACCTTTCCCGTCATGTACCCCATGGCTGGGCGGTTCAAGTTCTTCGAAGGCCCGGAAGGCTCACCGACCGGACGAGGCACCATTGTGGTCAAGCTCACCGCCGAAGACGGCACCGTCGGCTGGGGGCAATCCGTCCCGATCCCCAAATGGACCTATGAGACCATGGAATCGGTCAAGACAACCATCGACCGCTACCTCACACCGGTCCTGATCGGCCGCGATCCGTTCGATCTGGCCGGTGTGCACAGCACGATGGACACAGCCATCGCCCCGGGATTCACCGCCGGTGCGCCGCTGACCAAGGCCGGCATCGATTTTGCCCTGCACGATCTCTGCGGCCGACTCACCGGTCAGTCCCTGCCCGCGCGTTGGGGGCGGCAACCGAGGTCGAACCTGCTCCTGAGCTGGACCCTGAACCCGACCTCGTTGGACGATGTCGAGCCGCTGATCCAGCAGGGCTGGGACCTTGGGTACCGGCATTTCAACGTCAAAGTCGCGCCGGACCTCAAGTTCGATCTGGAGCTCTGCCGCATGGTCAAGCGGGCCGTCCCCGACGGTTTTCTATGGGCTGACGCCAATGGCGGGTATCGGACCACCAGTGACGCGCTAGAGGCCGCTCCACGCCTGGCTGATGTCGGCGTCGCCGTCCTGGAGGCACCCTTGCGACCCAACCGCATCTCCGGCTATCAGGCGCTCAAGCAACAGGGCGCCCTGCCGATCCTCATGGATGAAGGGGTCATCCGCCCGGGCGATCTCATGGAATTCATGAAACTGAATATGCTCGACGGCGTTGCCATGAAGCCCGCCCGCTGCGGCGGACTGAGCTCCGCGCGGCGTCAGATCGAGATTCTCCTCGACGCGGGCATGATGTGGCTCGGCAGCGGCCTGACCGATCCCGACCTCTCCCTCGCCGCCACGCTCGCACTCTACGGAGCCTATGACTACAGCCTCCCGGCCGCCCTGAATGGCCCGCAATTCCTCCGTGGCAGCATCCTGAAACAACCCATCACCCCCGAGGCAGGCATGCTCGCCGTCCCCACCGAACCCGGACTCGGCGTTGAGGTCGATGAAGCCAGCCTCGCCTCCATGCAAATCGAGCTCGGGCGCATTTGATCCGTCCCGACCCTCTGCGAATACGAAACCGAGCCAGATTGAATGATTGACCCAACAGGATCGATTCCCCGATCATTCTCAGAACAGACACAATTCCCTGAAAGGACTCCTCGCCATGGCAACTCTTGATCCTAACCCTGTTCCCCGTCGCGATTTCCTCAAGACCTCAACGCTCGGCGCCCTCGGTGCCGCGGCCGCCGCACATTTCCCGTTCGTCACCACCGCCCACGCAGCCGCTGATGACCCAATCCGGGTCGCCATCATCGGCTGCGGCGGGCGCGGGACCGGCGCCGCCCTCAATGTCCTGGGCGCGGGGACCAAAGTCGTCTATCCAGAGACCGGGTATCATACGGAAGACGCCGGCGTCGGCGCACGCGCGGCCGCCAAAAACGTCGAAGTCGTCGCCCTTGCCGATGTCTTTGAGGACCGCCTCCAGCGCTGCCGGACCCAGCTCGAACGGGTCGGCATGCCGATTCCTGACGACCATTGCTTCCTCGGGTTCGATGCCTACGAGAAGGTCCTGGCCATTCCACAGGTCAACTACGTCATTCTCGCGACCCCGCCGCACTTCCGCCCTGCGCACACACTCGCCGCGATTCAGGCCGGCAAGCACGTCTTTCTCGAGAAACCGGCAGCTGTGGATCCACAGGGCGCCCTGGTCATTCTCGAGGCCGGCAGGCTGGCCAAGGAGAAGGGCCTCGGTATTGTCGCCGGAACCCAGCGCAGACATCAGGGCGATTACGTGGAGACTATCAAGCGACTACAGGACGGCGCGATCGGCGATATCTTCGAGGTCCGTGCCTACTGGAACCAAGGCTATATCTGGTCGGTCGAGCGCGAACCGGGCTGGAGCGACATGGAGTGGCAGCTGCGCAACTGGAACTACTTCACCTGGCTCTCCGGTGATCACATCGTGGAACAACACCTGCACAACATCGACGTCTGCAACTGGGTCATGGGGACGCACCCAGTGAAGGCCACCAGCCTCGGCGGCAGACAGGCGCGCGTGGAATCGCTCTACGGAAACGTCTATGACCATTTTGCGACCGAGTTCGAGTACGCCAACGGCGCACGCATGTTCAGTCAGTGCCGCCAAATTCAGGGCTGCTCCAACAATGTCAGCGAAGGCGCGACCGGAACCAAAGGCGTCAGCAATTGCTGCAACTTCATCCAGGTCCACGGCGCAGAAGCCTGGCGGTTCCGGGGTGGATTCACCAATCCCTATGAACAGGAACATATCGATCTGATCAACAGCATCCGCGCCGGGGAACCACTCAATGAAGGACAGGCCGTGGGGGAAAGTACCCTGACCGCCATCATGGCCAGGATGTCCGCCTATACCGGCAAAACCCTCACCTGGGACGACTTGATCCAATCAAAGCTCGATCTCGCCCCAGCAAAGTATGAACTCGGTCCCCTGCCGATCGCCCCAGTCGCAATCCCCGGTAAGACACCGTTGATTTGAACCCACATGCACCAAAGATCCCAACAGCATTCGCCAACCAGGTGATGAGACCTTCGATCCGGTAAGTGCGGTTGAGCTCAAGGACGAATGGGGCCAACCTTCCACCCTGACGCATGACGCCACAAGCGTCATGCGTCAGGTGTCGGAATCACAGACCCGAGCGTTGCATACGCATCGCTGCCCAATCGCGCCAATGGATCCATCCGCTTCGCATCGATTCGATACCTGCGCTTGGGATCAGAATCGATTCTGATCAGCGAATCATTGACATAGAGCCGTTCGATCCGCCCCAGAATCAACGCCTGCGGACCATCGCCCACCTCGAAGATCTCGTGCAACCGGCAGGCAAACGCGACCTGCGCGACTGACAGTCGCGGCAATGGACTCCCCAGCATCGGTTCCAGCTTCAGGTTGCATCGATCCACCTCCGATTCTCCAAACGGAAGCGGCGCGGATGACCTCTGGACCTCGTGTACCAGGTCCGCAGGAGGGATATTCACCACAAAATCGCCGCGCTCCAAAATGTTCACCCAGGTGTCCTTACGCGTGCCGTCGCGTTTCTTCCCGATCGAGACCACAAGCAACGGCGGCGTGCTACAAACGCCGGTGAAATAGGAAAAAGGAGCGAGATTGAAACTGCCGGTACCATTGGCCGAAACAATCCATGCGATCGGACGCGGGATCAGCGCCTGAGTCATCAAGGCATACGCATCCGGTTTATCGAGTTGTTCAAAATCGATGATCATGGATCATATTGTGCTTTGGCCCCCGGCCCAGAGCAAGAATCCAGTGTCCAAACAATGCCCTCTATTCGGGCTTCCTTCCTGGGCATAATGCAAGGGTGGAGAGGACTACGGGGAGGTCTTCGATTGGTTGGTCAGGGGTGGCATGGATCATTTCTCCGCCCCAAAAATCGCCTCGTCAGAAGAATCTGTGAGCATACTCGGGATCGGGAAGCCTCCCGAGGTTGAGAAACAGCGCAAATCTAAGGTTTTCATTGCTCTTAAACCCAAACAATTTTCTCGTAACGAGATTTACTCGCCTGTTTAGGCTCTCAAATCAGATAACGGTCGTTCGTTGATTCCTTGGGATACATCCTTTCCAGTTGTGCCCGGTCGAGTTCGGTGTAGACGGATTGCGCTGCCGCAACCTGAGCACTCCGCTGTGGACAAGCCACATCGCGGGTAACACCGGCGGGGCGAAGGTCAGATTAGGTATGACGAGTGTCAGTCTCATCTTCTCTCAGCCCACCGTGTGCGAATGAGGTGCTGCCTATTGAAGGTCGCCTTCACTCGGCTTGTTCGAATTCCCCTTCTGTGCCCCGGTATCCTCGGGATCAAGGTGCACGAAGTACTGGTTCGGCTTTCCAGCGCCGCTTCCTGCCCACCCTATGCCGAGACCCGGCCACGTGTCACGACCTGTGATATTGAGACCGAATGATTCACCGTGCACCCTGCCGAGCTCAATCACAGCTTCCGCCTCCTCGCCAATCTTATCTGCCGCAATCAGTTTAAGGTACGGCCCGTCGTAGGACACGCCAACATTGATGAAATTGCTTGGTGGCGATCCCTGACTCAGTGTGACTTCGCTTGGCGTCATTTTCCCCACATTAGTACCATCTGCATTCCGCAACTCCAGGCTGCGTGCTTGAATGCGATTGAACTAAGCGAGGTCTTGCATTGAATTGAGCCTAAGAGAAATCCTGGTCACCTGCACGCTGAGCAGCACTACGGCCAGGACCAAAGCGGCAATGAGGAATTTTCCCATTGTGTTCATACGTGGATTGCTCCCTTCGAATCGCGGCAATCACCTCTGGAGCAGTCGATGCGCCGCAGGTTCGACGACTGAGCCGTCAGGTGAAGGGAGCGCTGCGGAATTCCCGTCCGTGTGCATGGCATTGTTCGCCTTCCTTCATTTCTGTGTTTGCCTCTGCCTGGGTCCGGTTCTATTAAAATTGAGATCGACTGCTGGCATGCCCAAGAAGCCGCCCAGAGCTGCTGCCGAGCCTGCGGCGACAAGCTCCACAGGGCTGATGATCCGCGCAATGCACGTGGAGTCCCGCACAGCTCATAGAGCAATGGGACAGACGTTATAGCTTCTGCTGCTCTACCGAAGGCTGTCGCCTCCGGCACACCCCTGTATCTGTGCGCTTCTTGGGAAGGAAAGTCTATTCCGAAGTGTTCGTCGTGCTGTGAGCGGACGCGATATTTGATGGCGCGTTTTTCTACTTTTGTGATGGAGTCTGGGGACTGCCTTTGTTGGTTCATGTCAATGGGCTACTGGCGGTGCTTGCGCTTGCATGCCGGAGTACGGGCTCGGGTAAATTAGTTCTTGCCACAGAGGTCACCGAGAACACAGAGACACAAGTCCTTTCCGATCTGAAAGAAATCCGGCTGAAGCGGGGGTTGTCTTGTCGATGGAAGAATCTCTCTGTGAACTCTGTGCCCTCTGTGGCTAAGGATTCTCCTTTTCCATCCAACCAAACCGATGGCCCCGGAGTCGCAAGCAAATCTCCCCCTCTCCGCGCCTCTGCGCGAGTCCTCCCCATCCGGATCCGGAGAGCTCGCATTGCGACACAATGAGATTTTTGGACGGGCTCGGGTGAGTAAGTTCTTGCCACAGAGGTCACCGAGAACACAGAGACACAATTCCTTTCCTATCTGAAAGAAATCCGGCTGAAGCGGGGGTTGTCTTGTCGATGGTAGAATCTCTCTGTGACCTCTGTGCCCTCTGTGGCCAAGGATTCTCCTTTTACATCCAACCAAGCCGATGGCCGGAGTCGCAAGCAAATCTCCCCCACTCTGCGCCCTCTGCGTCTCTGCGCGAGTCCTCCCCATCCGGACCCGGAGAGCCATGCTCGGTCCCGATGGCCTTTTCGAACGACCTCGACAGCCGACCTGACTTCTGCCCTCCAGCTTCAGGCATCAGGCAACAGGTCGGAAATCTCCGCAGGGGATCGCTGGTTTTGCACGAGCGATGCCATCCCACGCATCGCCGGGTTGACGTGGTGGAAGAAGCGTTTGTAAGCCTTGCAGAGATAGTTCAGGCCCGGCTCGCCGTCCGGGGTGCGGATGAATCGATTCTTCGGGCATTCGCCGTTGCATGCAAAACGCACCTCGCAGGAACGGCAATAGGCGGGCAACTTGTCGGCCTTTGCCGCACCGAAGGCACGCTGGCGCGGACCGCGCACCATGTCGCCGAGATTCTCCTCCAGCAGATTGCCGAGGCGATAAGCCGGATAGGCAAAGTGGTCACAGGAGAAAACCGAGCCGTCATGCTCCAGCGCCACCGCATCCCCACAGGTCTCCCGGAACAGGCAGAGGCCTGAAGGATTGCCGAGCCAGATTCCGAGCGAAACATCGAACAGCTGGACAAAGACCTTGCCGACGTCGTGGCGGACCCATTCATCAAAAATCGTGGTCAGGAAGCTTCCGTAGTCATCCGGGTCGACCGACCACTCCGTTACCTCCACCTCGCCCGTCCCGTCGCCCGGTGGCGGGGCGTGATCCAGACCACGCAGGATCGATTCCGCCGAGGGCTTGCGCTCCACCAGCGGAATGAATTGCATGAACCCGGAGCCGGTCTCCTTGAGGAATTGATAGACCTCCAGCGGTTGCTTGGCGCTCTCCCGATGGACGACCGTGAGCGTGTTGAAGTCGACCCCGTGTCGTTTCAACACCTCCAACCCTCGATATACCCGGTCAAACGTGGGCGCCCCACGCTTGTCCACCCGGTACAGGTCGTGTAACGCCTTGGGACCGTCGATGCTGAGGCCGACCAGGAACGACTCCCTCTTGAAGAACGCACCCCAGTCGTCATCCAACAAAACACCGTTTGTTTGAAACGAGTTTCGGATCACGCGTCCAGTGCCATAGCGCCGCTGGAGGGCAACCGCCTTCTCGAAGAAATCCAACCCCATCAGGGTTGGCTCGCCGCCCTGCCACGCGAACAGGACCTCCGGGCCACGCTGGGCTTCGAGGTGCTGGCGCACATACGCCTCCAGCACCTCGTCACTCATTCGAAAACGTGCCCCCCGTCCAAACAAAGATTCCTTGTCCAGATAGAAGCAGTACTCGCAGTTCAGGTTGCATATCGCCCCGGAGGGCTTTGCCATCACATGGAATTGATCGGGTGGGGTTGGCATAGGTCTCGTTGTATTACATCGCCACTCCGACATCGAGTGCGGACCAAACCACGCGGTAAAACGCCTTTGTTTCGAGCGCATCCACCTCGTTGAAGATGACCGGTCCGTTGTTGCCGATGATCGGTTCTCCGATATCACTCCAGCTCGCCAGGTCGGTTGACTTCTGCACCTGATAGCGGGTGTTCACATGCGAATAGAACGTGACCTGTACGGCCACACGATCCACCTCGTCCTCTTCCCATCGCACAACCTGGAGCTTCAGCTGCTTGGGACCTTCGGGGCCGCTGACCGGAGTCTCTGCCAGCCGCCCGCTCGGAGCTGTCTCCGCCGCCAGAATCCCCTGGAGTGAGGCGTAGGCCTCAGCCTGATCGGGACTCAGTACCGGCGGCACAAACCCAACATCGGAGAGGTTAATCGTCTCCAATGGGCCTGGGGCGTTGTAGACCGTGGCACCCTCTGCGCCGTCGTTGGCGTAGTAATCCCCGCCGGTCGGCCGGAGGTCGTAGAACTCGCCCTGGTCCGGCGCCGGTGGATTCGTACCGCTGCCATCCCAGTACCGGACCAGCTTGAAGTCGGGTGTGCGCAGGGCCTGGATCCGGTTCGGCGGTGGAACCGCACCCTCAGGCCCCACCGTGGCCTCGTCAGCGGCCGCGAAGATGTCATCGAACGTGAACAGGACGTACGGCTGGGCGGCCGTGGCGGATTGGTTCTGATCCGGGTCCAGCACCACATGACTGTAATCGACACCCTTAAAGCCTTTCGCCTGCCAATCCGGCACCCCGGTCAGCGAACAGAGGGTCGGGAGCAAATCCACATGCGAGACCATCGCGTCCGTCGTCTTCGGCTCGGGGAAGAGGTCGGGGTTCGACCAGATGAGCGGCACACGCAGGGTCTCTTCATAGGCGACAAACGCCTTCTGGCGCAGGCCGCGGTGAGCCATGCCCATTTCGCCATGGTCCGAGGTGCGAATGATCAGGACATCCTGCAGCGCGGGACCAGAACCGTCGCCGTCGGGATCGAGGACATCCAGCAACTGCCCCATCTGCTTGTCCACCGCCATCATCAGGCGGCCGTAAAAGTTGAGGTAGTTCTGCTGGCGCTGCTTCGTGATCAATGGCCCAAGCCCACCCGCAATCACGACCAGAGCCTGAGTCTGGGCATCCGGTTTGCCGGAGAGATCCTCATCCACTGTCGGCGGGAGCTCGATCGCGGGATCGGTCGGCGCGAGCCAGGGATCGCCCGGCTCCTCGTAGCCGCCATCCTCGTCGTACTGGTTGGGATAACTGAGACAGTCGTGGGGATTGACGAGCGAGACGATCAGACAGAACGGCTTGTCATTGGCGCTGCTGAGACGATTGGAGAGCCAGGCCACAGCATCGTCGATAAAACGCTGATCATTCTTGACCGTATGCAGAGCGTCCGCACCACCAAATGTCTCCTTGCGAGTGTCGCCGCCCGCGTCCGGTGCGCCCCATTCATCAAATCCGTATCGGGAGATGTCATCGTCGATGTACGTGCCGTCCGCAGCCTCCACCCGGCTGGTCATGTGCCACTTGCCCTTGTAAACCACGTCATAGCCGGCCTCCTTCAGGCATGTCGCCAGGTTCGGCAGGCTCGGGTCGAGCTGCGGCTCCGTCGGCGACTGCGCGTAGTCCTCGGTCAGAGTCGCGGCGGCATGATGCTGGGCCGGGTAGAGACCGGTGAAGAGCGAGTTCCGGGACGCCGTGCACATCGCGGCCGCGGTAAAGGCGTGCTGAAAGGTCAGGCCGCGATCCTTCAGACGCTTGGTGTTCGGCAGGTTCGCATCATCCCAACCCTCAGGCCACCACATCGGCGGACGCTCTTGGTCCGTCAGAAAGAGAATGATATTCTTTTTGTCCGGTAGCGCAGCCGCCACGGTCTCGCGCGAGACCAGGCCCAGGAACTGGGTCCCGAGGAGGCCCGCGGATGCGCCGGCCGAGCGCTTCAAGAATTGGCGACGAGGAATACGGTTGGGGTTCTCAGTACTTGGCTGCATATCGAATCCACCTGTGGTGAAACGCACCGTGGGGGAGTGGCGGGCGGTATTGGATGAGCTAAAAAAACAACGGGGATGGGACCCTCCCATCCTCGTTGCGGACAATTTTTATCTGTCACCCTTACCAATCACGACAGATGCTGTCAAGTATTGCGGCGCTTTTGGTACGCTAGAGCCCGTCCGAAAAGGCAGCCGCTTTCCCATCCGGACCCGGAGAGCCTCCCGCAGAGGACGCGGTGGCGT
>ENA-UOOH01001182-UOOH01001182.1-fermentation-metagenome-genome-assembly--contig:-NODE-1182-length-26204-cov-3.394394_pt1 | contig 26204 bp, 26 predicted proteins | sample MGYA00245778_ERZ724025 | MGnify/ENA primary metagenome ERZ724025 (study PRJEB28704, sample SAMN03018313) | fermentation metagenome | biome: anthropogenic terrestrial biome; feature: soil; material... | reverse complement strand
GGAGTGGAGTGTTGTCAGCCGATGGTGATTTCGTCAATCAGCCGCAGCTCTTCTTCACTGAAGGTCAGGTTGTTCTGCGCCTGCACGGCATCCTCAATCTGGCTTAACTTGCTGGCACCGATGATGACCGAGGCTGTGACCGGGCTGCGGTGCAGCCAGCTGAGGGCCATCTGCGCAAGGGTCTGCCCGCGCTGGACGGCCAGGTCGTTGAGCCTGCGTACCCGGCCCAGCAGCTCCTCGGTCAGCTTTTCGGGCTGGAGGAACACGCTGGCCCCTGCCGCGCGGGAATCCGCCGGCACGCCCTTGAGGTAGCGGTCGGTCAGTATGCCCTGTTCCAGCGGGGAGAAGGGGATGGCGCCGATGCCCTCGCGCTCCAATACCGCATACAGACCTTCCTCAGGCCGCCTATCCAGCATGTTGTAGCGCGGCTGGTGAATCAGCAGCTTGAGGCCCATCTCCCGCAGCAGGCGGACGGCTTGCTCGGTTTGCTCCGCATTATAGTTGGACAGGCCCACATACAGCGCCTTGCCGCTTTGCACGGCGGTAGCCAGCGCGCCCATGCTCTCTTCCATGGGGGTATCCGGGTCCGGCCGGTGGTGGTAGAAGATGTCCACGTATTCCAGACCCATGCGCTTGAGGCTCTGGTCCAGGCTGGTCAGCATCTGCTTGCGGCTGCCCCACTCGCCGTAGGGGCCGGGCCACATCAGATAGCCGGACTTGGTGGAGATAATCATCTCATCCCGGTACGGCCTTAGGTCGTTCTTGAGGATGCGGCCGAAGTTCTCCTCCGCGCTGCCGGGCGGGGGACCGTAGTTGTTGGCCAGGTCGAAGTGCGTGATGCCCAGATCAAACGCGCCCAGCACCATCTGGCGCGCGGGGTCATATAGGCTGCCGCCGCCGAAGTTGTGCCATAGCCCCAGCGAGACCGTGGGCAACTTGATGCCCGAGCGCCCGCAGCGCTTGTACTGCATGTGGTTGTACCGGTTTTCATTGGCTGTGTACATGGGATGACTTCCTTTCGTGGTCGTTGAAATGAGTATACCCAGGTGCCTTGAGGTTCCTTTGTGAAAACCCGGCAAGTTGCCGGGTTGCTATAGCAAAGTGAGGTTTAATGGCCGGTGTTTATTTTGGCGAGGCGAGGCAATAAATCCCCTCCTTAGGGGGTTTCCGGAACAGGCGCCTGTGCAACCGCGTGCGGCTTCCGCACCCTCTTGGTGCCCAAATACGCGTCGCGGATGGCCTGGTTGTTGAGCAGTTCTTCGCCTGTGCCGGTCATGGTGATGCGGCCGGTCTCCATCACGTAGGCGGTGTCGGCAGCGCGCAGCGCCGCGTTGGCGTTTTGCTCGATGAGCAGGATGGTCATGCCTTCCTCCGACAGGCGGTGGATGATGGTGAAGATGTCGCGCACCACCAGCGGCGCCAGGCCCAGGGAGGGCTCGTCCATCATCAGCAGGCGGGGGCGGGCCATCAGCGCGCGGCCCACGGCCAGCATCTGCTGCTCGCCGCCCGACAGGGTGCCGGCCATTTGCCAGTGGCGCTCCTCCAGGCGGGGGAAGCGCTCGAACACATACTCGGTGGCCTTTTTGATTTCGTTCTGGTCGCGGCGCAGGTAGGCGCCGATTTTGAGGTTTTCCAGCACCGTCAGGTTGGGAAACACGCGGCGCCCCTCCGGCACCATCACGACGCCTTGGGCCACAATCTGCGAGGTATCAAGCGACGTGATGTCGCGCCCCTCGAATGTGATAGCTCCGGCCTTGACGGGCACCAGGCCCGAGATAGCGCGCAGGGTGGTGGACTTGCCGGCGCCGTTGGCGCCGATGAGGGTGACGATTTTCTTTTCGTCCACATCAAAGGAGATGCCCTTGAGCGCCTCGATGCCGCCGTAGGCGACCTGCAACCCCCTGATTGTCAGCAAACTCATTCCTCGTCCACCCCCAGATAGGCCGCGATGACGTCCGGATTGTCCTGCACCTCGTCGGGGCTGCCGGTGGCAATCAAACGGCCAAAGTCGATGACATAAATGCGGTCGGAGATATCCATCACCAGGTCCATGTGGTGCTCAATCAGGAAGACCGTCAGGTCGAAGCGCTGCTTGATGTCCACAATGAAGCGGCCCAGGTCGTCGGTCTCCTGCGGGTTCATGCCTGCTGCCGGTTCATCCAGCAGCAGCAGGCGCGGCTTGGTGGCCAGGGCGCGGGCAATCTCCAGCTGGCGCTGCATGCCGTAGGGCAGGCTGGTGGCCAGTTCGTCCTTCAGGTCGGCCAGGCCCACCACCTCCAGCATGTCCAGCGCGTGCTGGCGCATGCGCTTTTCCTCGGCGTAGTTGAGGCGCAGCGTAGCCGTCAGCAGGTTGCTGGTGCGGTGCAGGTGGGTGGCGATGAGCACGTTTTCAAACGCCGTTTGCGTCTTGAACAGGCGGATGTTCTGGAAGGTGCGCGCCAGGCCCAGCTTGGTGATGCGGTCGGGCGTGGGCTCCAGCACCTCCTTGTAGGCGTCCTTGTGCTGCCCGGCGTACAGGGCTTTCATCTTGCCCTGGGGATGGCTGCTGATAATCAGCTGATCTTGGTAGTACACCTGGCCGTTGGTAGGCTTGTACACACCGGTGATGCAGTTGAAGGCCGTCGTTTTTCCGGCGCCGTTGGGGCCGATGAGGGCGACGATTTCGCCCTGGTTGACGTGCAGCGACAGGCTGTCCACCGCCACGACGCCGCCAAACTGCATGGTGATATTTCTTAGTTCCAGCGCGTGATCAGCCACGGACGTCACCCCCCTTCCTGACGCGGGGCTGCAGGAAGCTCTTGAGGTTGAACTCCTTATCGCCCATGATGCCCCGGCGGTAGAACAGCACCATCAGCATGATGACCACCGAGAACACCACCATGCGGAAGCCGCTGCGCAGCAGGGGCACCTGCACGCCGCCGATGACCAGCTCGTTATCCAGGAAGCGCAGCCACCACTCGCTGCTGGCCACAAACAGAAAGCTGGCCAGCACCGAGCCCGTGATGGAACCCATGCCGCCGATGACCACGATGAGCAGAATTTCATAGGTCATGGACGCCTTGAAGGCGCTGGCCTGCACGGTGGTCTGGTACATGGCCAGCAGCGCCCCGCCCACGCCGGCGAAAAAGCTGCTGATGACAAAGCTCATCTGCTTGTGGCGGAACAGGTTGATGCCCATGGCCTCGGCGGCGACCTCGTCATCGCGGATGGCCTTGAAGCTGCGACCGTAGGTGGAGTGGATAAGCATCACAATCAATGCAATACACACGCCCGCCACCGCGAAGGGGAACAGCACCGTGTCAAAGGTGGTGAACTTGCGCAGCAGGTTGGAGCCATTGGTGATGGGGCCCAGGCCGTCGTACTGGAAGATGGCGCGGATGATTTCCGCGAAGCCCAGCGTGGCGATGGCTAAGTAGTCGCTCTTGAGGCGCAGCACCGGCAGACCAATCAAAAAAGCAAAGAACGCCGCCACCAGCCCGGCAAGCACAATGGCCACCAGCGTGGGCAAGGCGAACTGCACCAGGCCGCCGTCGTAGTACTGGTACACCTGGGCGCGGCTGTCGGTGGCGATGGTGAAGATGGCATAGGTATAGGCACCCACCAGCATGAAGCCCGCCTGCCCCAGGGAGAACAGCCCCGTGAAGCCGTTGAGCAGGTTCATGCTGACCGCAATCAGCGCGTAGATGGCCCCCTTCTTGAGCACCGTCATTAGCATGCTGGAGGAACCGGCGATGTTTTCCACGATGTAGACGCCCGCATACAGCACCGCGGCCAGCGCCAGGTATATGGCGGGCTTGCGGAGCTTGGCCAGCTTGTCCAGCTGGCTGACCAGCAGCGCCGCGCCGATGACCGCCAGGGCGATGCCGGCCGCCAGCAGCGAGGGGCCGTTGCGGTAGACAAACAGCTCCAACCCATTTTCGCCGTCCAGCGCCAGCTGCGGGCCATAGTCCTGCAGGTAGCGGTCCAGGTTGCGCAGGTCGCGCACGCGGTCGCCTTCAGCCAGGCCATCCAGCACGCGGTCGCGCGCCTTGAGCATGCGGCTGTCGGCGCTGGCCAGGTTTTGCGGGTCAAGGCGCATCACCATGTCGCGCAAATCGCCCTGTGAGGACAGGGTGTAGCCGACCAGCGCGATGGCGATAATAATCAGCAACAGGGATAGTACGATTTTTGCCGTTTTCATCAGCTGCCCTCCTATACCTTGTCGGTGGCTGCCTCGCCGAACAGGCCGGTGGGCTTGAAGATGAGGATGAGAATCAGCAGCGCGAAGGTAAAGGCGTCGGAAAATGTGGTCAGCCCCAGCGCCTTGATGATGTTCTCGCTGACGCCGATGATAAAGGCGCCGATGACAGCCCCCGGTATGGAGCCGATGCCGCCGAATACGGCGGCCACAAAGGCCTTGAGGCCGGGCATGGCCCCCACGGTGGGGGTGACCGCGGTGTAGTTGGTGAAGTACAGCGCGCTGCCCACCGCCGCCAGAAAGCTGCCGATGATGAAGGTGATAGAAATCACCCGGTCAATCTTGATGCCCATCAGCTTGGCCGTCTCAAAATCCTTGCTGACCGCGCGCATGGCCATGCCGATGCGGCTGTGGTTGATTAGCTGCACCAGCGCGATGACCAGAGCCAGCGTCAGCACCGGGGTGACCAGCGTGACCACCTTGGTGGTGGCGGTGAAGATGGTGACCGAGTCGGACACCCAGGGCAGGCGCGGGTACTGCTTGGCCAGGCCGCCGGTGATATACCACATCAGGTTTTGCAGCAGATAGCTGACCCCGATGGCCGATATCATGATGGACATGCGGGGCGCCTCGCGCAGAGGCTTGTAGGCCGCGCGCTCCACCAGAAAGCCCAGCAGCACCGTCAGCGCGATGGTCAGCGGCAGGGATACCGCCAGCGGCATCGTGGCGCTCATGTACACCATCAGGAAGCCGGCCACCGTAAAGATATCGCCGTGGGCAAAGTTAATCAGCCGCAAAATGCCATAGACCATGGTGTAGCCTATGGCAATCAGGGCATACTGTCCCCCCACCGAGATACCGCCCAGCAGGTAGGGAAGGTTGGCACCGATAAAGTCCGTCATGCTGCTCTCCTTGAAAAAAGGGGGCCGATCCCCCTGTTCCATCAATAAACTGAGGTTTATTGATGGGTAGGGCTCTTGGCCCCGCGCCTCTCGCTTCGCTCCCGGGCGGCGCGGGGCGATGAAACCCTTGCTATGCAAGGCCTTCCGCGCCACCGCACATGTCGTTGGCGCGGATTACAGTCGGAGGGTAAACCCTCCGACGCCTCCCATTGATTGTAGAAACACTGGGGGCCGACCCATATCGGCCCCCAATGTCCGGATCGCTTGTTATAGACGTAATTACTTGGCGGTGATGCCCTGCACCTTCACGAAGGTCCAGGCGCCGGTGGCGTTGTCGCTCTTCTTGATGAAGGCCTGGTCGCGCACGGCGTCGCCGTTCTCGCCAAAGACGATGGCGCCGGTCACGCCGTCAAAGGTAACCTGGTCCATGATGTCGGCGATGTCCTGACGGTCGCCGGAATCGGCCTTCTTGAGGGCCTCCAGGGCTACCATGTAGCCGTCATAGCCCAGCGCGGATACAGCCGCCACGATGTCGTTGCCGCCGTTGTTGGCCAGCATGTCGGGGTTGGCGTTGAGCCATTCCTTGAAGCCCTTGACGAAATCGGCCGCCACGCTGGAGGTGTCGCCCTCGTCAAAGAAGGTGGAAACCGCGACGTTCACTTCGGTGCCCTTGGCAGCGTCCAGAATGACCGAGCTGTCCCACGTGTCACCGGCCAGAATCGGAATCTTGACGCCCGCGCCGGCAGCCTGGGTGATGATCTGCGCTGCGTAGGTGGTGGAGGTGGGGGAGAAGATGACCTCGGCCCCTTCATTGACCGCCTTGGTCAGGTAAGCCGTGAAGTCGCTCGTGCCCTCCGGGAAGGTCTCTCCCATCACTTCGCCGCCCGCGGCCTTGAAGGCCTCGGTAAAGTAGTTGACCAGGCCCACGTCATAGTCGTTGCCCAGCTGGGCCAAAGTATAGGCCTTCTTGGCGCCGTACTCTTCCATGGCGAAGTTGGCCAGCACCGTGCCCTGGAAGGGATCCAGGTAGCAGATGCGGTAGTACAGCGGGTTGCCCAGCGTCACCTGCGGGTTGGTGCAGGAGATGCCCACGGCGACCAGCCCGGCGCTGTTAAAAATGTCAGCCGCCGCGATGGAGACCGAGGAGCCGTAGCTGCCCAGCGCGATGGAGCTGCCCTCGCTGACCAACGTCTGCGCGGCAGTGGGTGCCTTGTCGGTGGAGGACTGGTTGTCCACCTCGACCAGTTTGATTTCGTACACCCCGTCGGACAGTTCGACGGTGGGGGCCACGAAGTTGGCGTAGCGGATGCCCAGCGTCTCCTGCTTGCCGCCGGCGCCGTTGTCGCCGCTGGCCGGCTCATAGATGCCCAGAACAATCGTGCCCGCCACGGGCGCGGCCTCGCCAAAGGCAAGGACGGGGAGGGCCAGCATCAGGACCAGTACGGTTGCGATTAGTTTTTTCATAAAGATTCCCTCCTTCACATGGTGGGAACATTCTACTTGTTTCAATCCAAATGTGCAAGTCTGACGGGATAAAAATTCAAAATCACGAAAAGAATGCGGAGGAATTCGCCTGGTTTGCGATTTTCACGGCAATGGATTGCCGGAATCCGGGCGCGCATTGGTTTGGGACGCATCCGCCGCCGGGCGGTACGCCGGGCCTCGCGCGTAGCAGAACATGTATTGCTGAATCACCCCGGCATAGGGGCCCAGGTTTTCGGCCGGGGTTTGGCCGCCATACTCCCGCTCCACCACGCGGTTAATCCACACATCATGGGGGAAGGCCCGCGTGCGGTGGTAGCCGAACAGCATCACGCAGTCGGCGATTTTGACGCCCACGCCGGGCAGCGTGACCAGGGCCGCGCGCATCGCGGCATCGGGCAGGCCATCCAGCGCCGCCAAATCCAAAGCGCCGTCGGCAATCAGCCGCGCGGTCTGCTGGATGTAGCGGCTGCGGTAGCCCAGGGCGCAGGCGTTGAGCTCTTCCAGCGTGGCTGCGGCCAGCTGCCCCGGTGTGGGGAAAGCGTATGCGTCCGTACCCGGGATGGGCGCGCCGAATCGGCGGCTGATGGCCGCCATGCAGCTTTTGATAGAGGCCAGGTTCTTGCGCTGGCTGATGATGAAGCCAATCAGCGTCTCCCACGGGTCCTGCCGCAGGATGCGCAGGCCGCCCGCGTAGCGCGCCGCCGCCTGCAGGAAGGCGTCGTCCGCGGGCAGCCCGGACAGGATGGCGGCATAGTCCGTCTCCAGGTCAAAGTAGTGCCGCCACAGGGCCTCAAACTCGCCCTGTTCGCAGCCCAGCATATAGCGGCCCTCGCCCAAATCCCGCACCGTCAATACACGCCCGTGGGCGATGAGCTGATAATCCCGCTCGCCGGTGCGGTCAAAGCGAAAACACTGGCCGCTGTCGGCGGTCAGCGCGATGTCAAAGTTGGGGATGGTGATTTCGGTCATGATGCTCCTCCGGCAGCAGTATAACATGAAAGGGGGCCATCGCGGATGCGACAGCCCCCTGGCAATGAAAGGATTGTGTTATTTGCCAAGCTTGGCGGCGATGACTTCCGCCGCGTGCTTGCCCCAGGTGAGGCAGTTGCCGTGGCCCATGCCGCCGATGGAGTTGAGGCCGCCGACGTTGGCCATACCGACGATTTCGCCGGCGATGTAGACGCCTTCGATGACCAGGCCATCATTGTTGACCACTTCGCAGTCGGCCGTCATCATGGGGCCGCCGGACGTAATCATGACATACGGCATGGTCTGCACCGCGTAGAAGGGCCCCTTGTCCATGGCCACCAATTGTTCGGTACGGCCGAAAGGATCGGTGCCGCTGGCACAGCCATCGTTATACGCCTGGATGGTAGCGGCGAAGTTTTCCACAGGCAGGCCGGCCTTCTGGGCCAGTTCCTCCACGGAATCGGCCTCAAAGCCGATGCCCTTCTCAACCAGGGAAGTCATGAAGGGATCAAACTCCTCGACAATGCTGCCCCAGGGGCCGGAACTAAAGACCTTGGCGTCCGGCATCAGCATATCCTTCGTGAAGACGGTGTAGACCAGGTTCTGATCAGCGTTGCTCCAGGAATCGCTCTTGACCTTGGAATCGGCACCTGTCTCGTCCGCCATGCGCTGGCCGTGAATATCCACCCACAGCGCGCCGTTGGTGGTGTTGAAGTAACTGAAGTTGAAGAAGTCGTCCGCATGGGTGCGGATGCCGCCGGCGTAGGACGTGCAGAAGTCCATGTTGGTGAAGGCCGCGTTGAGCGACGCCAGCCAGGTGTACCCGTCGCCCGTTACAAATCGGGGCGAGGTGGACAGCACGTTGTCAAAGTTGTGCGCTGTCAGCAGCGCTTCCGAGCCGCCGTAGCCGCCGGTGCAGATGATGGTGGCGGGTGCGGTGAACTCTGCCGCGGTGCCGTCAGGCATGGTCACCTTGACGCCTAACACTTTCAGTTCCCCATCGGTTATCAGTGACTCCACCTTTGTGTTCAGCGACAGGTGGGCATTCTTTCCAAGGTAAGCGTCCAGCTTTTCGCTGAGGGTCTTGATGAAGGTGGCAGCGCCGCCATTGCCCGAATAGTTGCGGGCGACGTTCAGCGGCTGATAGACGCCGAAGTAGGGCTTGCGGTCGCCAAAGTCGGCGCCCAGGTCGTCCAGCCAGTCAACGGCTTCGCCGGAAATCTCGCTGTACTTGCGCGCGATTTCCTCATTGAAAGTGCCGGCGCCGCCCAGTCGCACAAAGTCGGCAAAGCACAGCTCGGGGCTGTCGGTGATGTTGGCCTCGGCTTGCATGCGCGTGCCGGCACCCAGCAATGTGCCACCTGCAACCATGGCCGAGCCGCCAACGCTGGGCATCTGCTCCAGCAATAGTACGTTGAGGCCCAATTCGGCCGCCCGCAGCGCGCTGGTCATGCCGGCCATTCCGGCACCCACCACAATGACATCAGCCTGCTCAAAGGGGATGGCTGCGGGGGCTTCCTCCAGCTGGCACGACAGCGCATCCTCGACTGCCTTAATCAATGCCAGCGAGGTGACGGTGGCGCCTGCTACCGCATCTACCTCCAGGTTTTGCGATTCGATGATGGCGGCGGGCACTCCCTCAAAGGCGGGGTCACTCAACCCGGCCGTTTCCGCGTGGGACAATATGTCAATTTTCTCAATCTTGCCGTCGGTGACCGTGACGGCTACCTCGATGTTGCCCATCATGCCGGGCGCGGTTCCATTGTGCACACCATCCGGATAAGGTGCGATGGCCAGGGCGGTCGTCATGCCCAGGACAAGCGCGAGCGTCAGCAGAAGCGATACAAGTCGTTTCAAATGAAAGTCTCCTTCTTGTGTAATTATTAACGTGACTATTCTACCGTATCACTATAACAATGTCAATACATCTGGCGAAGGTTTTCATGCATATAGGAAAGCTTTTGAGGGGTCATCATGGGTGCGACCTCAAAGGATATTATTTTGCGCTTGCGCAGACAGTTGTTGATATGCCCATACACAAATGCCGCCGAAAATCGGCGGCATTGTGTGGGGAAGAAGGTTGCTTACTTCTTCTCGCGGCGGAAGCACAGGAACCAATCCAGGCAGTACTGGTCCTCGTCCTTGCTCTCCATGCGCTCCTTGGCGGTGCCGCAGGAACCGGCGGTGGGCACGATGGTGTCGTCACCGGGGCGCCAGTTGGCCGGGGTGGCCACGCTGTCGGCATCTGCCTTCTGCAGGGCCAGAATAATGCGCTTGATTTCGTCCATGTTGCGGCCGGTGCTCAGCGGGTAGTACAAAATGGTGCGGATCTTGCCCTCGGGATCAATGACGAAGACGGCGCGAACGGCCTGGGTGTTGCTCTGGCCGGGCTGAATCATGCCGTACTGGCGGGCAACATCCATGCGGATGTCCTCGATGAGGGGGAACTTCACTTCCACGCCCTTCATGCCGTTCCACTCCAGCTCCTGAATGCGGCGCAGCCAGGCGATGTGGGCATACAGCGAGTCAACGGACAGACCGACCAGCTCGGTGTTGATGGCCTTGAACTCGTCCGCCATGCTGGCAAAGGTCATGAACTCCGTGGTGCACACGGGCGTAAAATCGGCCGGGTGGGAGAAAAGAATGACCCACTTGCCCTTGTAGTCGGCCGGGAAGTTGATGGGGCCCTGCGTGGTCACGGCGGTAAAGGCGGGCGCCGCCTCGCCGATGAGGGGCATGCGGTTGACAGTGTTTTGTTCCATGATGGTGTACCTCCTAATTTATTGTGTTCTCTATAGGTATACCCCGCCTTTTCGAGATTAAACAAGTTCTAAGATTAGAATAAATATAATTTTTTGTTGTAACATTTCTATGAACGGATAAAACTGAAATGGGCTGAAACAATTTCCGTCTTATCTTCATTTTTTATCTGCGACCGGGGCTTGGCGGGCCGCGCCAAATCGCGACTTGTCGGCCGTTCGACGACCTGCCTGCCGCCAATCAACCGGCATGTCATCCGGCAAAAACAGGAGGCATTATATCAATTTTTTCGGCGATGTTCTGCGCCCGCCTCGCGCCCGTTTCCTTTACACTGTTTGCGCGCTTATGCTATACTTGCCCGGCAGTAAGAGGTCAGGAGGAAGCCGATGGACAGGTACAAGCTCGTCATCCGGGGGGAACAGCCCCTGAACGGCGAAACCTATGTATCCGGGGGCAAAAATACCTCCCTGGCGGTGATTCCGGCCACCCTTCTATGTGAAGAACCCTGTGTGATTGAAAACCTGCCTGACATCGAGGATGTGCGGGTATTGCACCGCATTTTGCTGGAACTGGGCGCCAAGGTGGACTTCAACACCGCCGAAAAGCGCATGGTGATTGACCCCCGCAGCGTCAAGAGTGCCACCGTGCCCTTCCAATACAGCCAGATGATGCGGGCCAGCTACTACTTTATGGGCGCGCTGCTGGGCCGCTATGGCACGGCGGATGTGGGCTATCCCGGCGGGTGCGACATCGGCTCGCGCCCCATTGACCAGCACATCAAGGGCTTCAGCGCCCTGGGCAGTGAAATATCCGAATACAACGGCATGATGTGCTTAAAGGGCAACCTCGCTGGCACCATCATCAACTTTGACATGGTGACGGTTGGCGCCACCATCAATGTGATGCTGGCCGCTGTGCGGGCCAAGGGCAACACGGTGCTGACCAACGCGGCGCGCGAACCCCACGTGGTTGACCTGGCCAACTTCCTCAACTCCATGGGCGCTAAAATCAGGGGTGCGGGCACCGACACCATCCGCATCCGCGGGGTGGAGCGGCTGCACGGCGGCACCTACACCGTGATTCCCGACCAGATTGAGACCGGCACGCTGATGATTGCCGCTGCCGCCACCCGCGGCGATGTGGCCATTCACGGCACCATCCCCACCCATATGGAGGCGCTGACCGCCAAGCTGCTGGAGATGGGCGTCTCGGTGTCCAGCCAGGATGATATCATCTGGGTGCGCATCCGCCGGGGGCACCGCGCCATTCGGCTGAGCACGCAGGAATACCCCGGCTTCCCCACCGATTTGCAGCAGCCCATGAGCGCCCTGCTGACCCGCGCGGGCGGCCACAGCGAGGTTATCGAAAACATATTTGACAACCGCTTCAAGCACCTGGATGAAATGCGCCGCATGGGCGCCAAGGTGATTATTTCCGGCAAGACCGCTTACATCGAGGGGGTGCCGCAACTGCATGGCGCGCCGGTCACCGCCACCGATTTGCGCGGCGGCGCCGCGCTGGTCATCGCGGGGCTCATGGCCCACGGGGTCACCGAGGTGTTCAACCCGGGCTTTATCGCCCGCGGCTATGAATCCCTGGAGGAGAAGCTCAGCTCGCTGGGCGCCGACATCCACCGTGAGGACACGGAGTAGGCCGGCAGAGGGACGGGCGATTGAATTCTTACGAGATACTGGGCGTCGCCGAAGACGCCAACAGAGAGCAGATTAAGCAGGCCTATCACAGCCGGGCGAAACAGTTTCACCCGGATTTGTTTACGGACCCGGTGGAGCAGGCGGAAGCCCAGCAGCGCATGGTGGAGCTGAACCTGGCCTACGAAAAGGCCGTCCGCCAGGCGAGCAAGGCCAAGAAGCATCAGGTGTTTTACAAGGTGCCCCTGGAGCAGGCGCTGGCCACCGCGCGCCGCCTGCTGGAGCAGGACCAGTTGGAAAGCGCCCTGCTGCACCTGAGCCGCGCGGAAGAGAAGGACGCCGACTGGTATGCCCTGCAGGGCGAAATCCTCATGGCGTTCAAGGAGTACGATACCGCTCACCGCAGCTTCCGAGAGGCGGTGCGCCGAGAGCCGGAAAACATGACCTATCGCTCGCTGGCGCTGGACGCGGCGGTGCAGGTCAAGCGGCATCAGCAGCTGCCCATGCGGGTGAAGGATTCGGTACAGGCGCTGTTTGGGGGCGGCAGGCGCCGCCGCTGAACGCCGCGCGGCAAGTATTTGGTCGGGAGGGGCGCCTTGTGGCGTCCCACTTTTCTTTGTATACTAATGATAGTCTTTCATAACGCCTTTTCTCAGGAGGAACCCTTGGACACACTGCCGCTGTATCAGTTGATCCGCTCCAAACGCCGCACGATGGCCATCGAGGTGCGCCCCGGCGGCGAGGTGGTGGTGCGCGTGCCGCGCCATGTGAGCGACGCCCAGGCACGCAGCTTTGTGTGGCAGCACCGCGAGCGCCTGGGGCGGCACATCGCCCAGATGCGCGCGATGCCCCGGCCGGCGGCGCTTACCCCGGCGCAGGTGGATGCGCTGCGAAAGCAGGCCAAGGCCGAGCTGCCGGGCAAAGTGGCGTATTGGGCAAATCGGCTGCATGTACAGCCTGCCGGTGTCACCATCACCAGCGCGCAAAAGCGCTTTGGCAGCTGCTCGGCCAAAGGGCGGCTGTGCTTTTCCTACCTGTTGATGCGCTACCCGCAGGACGCGGTGGACTATGTGGTGTTGCACGAGGTGGCGCACCTGAAGCACCTCAACCACAGCAAGGCGTTTTATGCCCTGATTGAACAACACATGCCGGACTGGCAGGCGCGCAGGCTATTGCTGCGCCGCCCGCCGGACGCGCGGGAGGAGGCCCTTTGATATGAAGGATTTGGCGTATTTGAAGCTGTTGGCCGGGCAGTACCCCACCGAGGCCAAGGCGCTGGCGGAGATGATTCGCCTGCAAAGCGTACAGCGCCTGCCCAAGGGCACCGAGCTATTCATCAGCGATGTGCATGGCGAGGATGAGGCCTTCACCCACATCCTCAACAACGCGTCGGGCGTCATCTACGAGAAGATTGCCACCGCCCTGCCGGACCTGCCGGAGGAGGACAGGCGCGCCCTGGCCTCTCTGATTTACTACCCGCATGAGCAGCTGACCCGCGTGGGCGAGGATGGCCCGCCCGGCGGCTGGGGGCGCGTGCTGCGCCGCCTGCTGACAGTGGCGCGGGTGACGGCGGCCAAGTATTCCGGCCGCTACGTGCGCGCCGCCATGCCGGAGGATCTGGGTTACATCCTGGAGGAGCTGCTCAGCGACCACGACCGGGAGAACCGCGCGCAATATGTCTCCGGCATCCTGGAGGCGGCGCAGCAGGCGGGCAGCGCGGCCGACCTGGCCCGCGCGCTGTGCGCCCTCATCAAGCGCCTGGCGGTAGCTCGCCTGCACATCGTGGGCGATGTGTACGACCGGGGGCCGCACGCGGATGTCATCATGGACAGCCTGATGCAGTACCACAGCGTGGACATGGAGTGGGGCAACCACGACATCCTGTGGATGGGGGCCGCTGCGGGCAGCGCCGCCTGTGTGGCCTGCGCGGTGCGCAACTGCCTGCAATACGACAACATGGACATGCTGGAGAACAGCTACGGCATCAACCTGCTACCGCTGGCCATCTTCGCCAACCGCACCTACACCGATGACGCGGCGGTGTTTGCCCCGCGCAACCTGCCGGGCGAGCTGTACCTGCCCGAGGACCCATTGCTGTTTGCCCGCATGCACAAGGCCATCTCGGTCATCCAGTATAAGCTGGAGGGGCAGCTGGTGCGCCGCAGGCCGGAATACGGCATGGCGGACCGGGATGTCCTCAGCCGGGTGGACTGGCAGACCTACGAGATGCTGATTGGAGACAAGCGCTACCCCCTGCGCGACCGGGCCTTCCCCACCATTGACCCGGAGAACCCGCTGCAATTGACCGATGCCGAGTACATCCTCATCGGCCAGCTGGTGGATGCCTTCCGCCGCAGCGAGAAACTGCAGCAGCATGTGCGCTTCCTCTACCGGGTGGGCAATGTGTACCAGACTTTCAACGGCAACCTGCTCTACCATGGCTGCATCCCAGTCAATGACGACGGCAGCCTGATGACCTTCCATTTCGACGGGCAGGAGCTGGCCGGGCGCGCGCTGCTGGACTACTGTGGCCAGATGGCCCGCCTGGGCTATTTCGCCCAGGAGCAGAGCATGGAGCGCAAGGCCGGGCGCGATTTCCTGTGGTTCCTCTGGTGCGGGCGGCACGCGCCCAGCTTCGGCCGTACCCACATCGCCACCTTTGAGCGCGCCCTGCTGGACGAACAGAGCACCTGGAAGGAGCCGCAGAACGCCTACTACCGCTGGTATGAGGATGAGCAGTTTGTGCTGGGGCTGCTGCACCACTTTGGCTGCGACAAGCCGTGGAGCCGCATCATCAACGGCCATGTGCCCGTCAAAGTCGGCAAGGGGGAGGACCCGCGCAAGGCGGGCGGCCGCCTGATTGTCATCGACGGCGGTTTTTGCCGCGCCTACCAGAAAAAGACGGGCATCGCGGGCTACACCATGTTCTTCTCCTCCCACGGTATCCGCATCGCAGCGCACGAGCCCTTCACCTCCCGGGCGGAGGCCATCAGCGGCAACCTGGATATCCGCTCCCATAGCCTGATTATTGAGAACCTGCCCGAGCGCCTGCTGATTGGCGATACCGATGAAGGCCAGGCCATTGCCGCCCGCGTGGAGGAGCTGCGCCAGCTGGTGCAGGCCTACCGCCTGGGGCAGATTGCCCAAGCTGTGTCCGATGCCCAGGGCATCAATGCGTAAGCGCTTTTTAAACTGAGAGGAGGCTGCCCATGATTGCCGGTGCCGTGATGGTGCCCCATCCGCCGCTGATTGTGCCCGAGGTGGGCCGCGGCGGGGAAAAGCAGATTGCCGGGACGACGGCCGCCTATCGGCAGGCGGCGCGCTTTGTCATCGACCTCAAGCCCGATACCGTGATTCTGACCACGCCCCACAGCGTGATGTATCAAGACTATTTCCATATTTCGCCGGGTACCGAGGCCCGGGGCGACCTGGGGCGCTTTGGCGCGGGGCAGGTGCGCATGCAGGTGGCATACGACCAGCCTTTGGCCCGGGCCATCAGCCTGCGCGCGGCGCGGGAGGGCTTCCCCGCCGGCACCGAGGGCGAGCGGGACGCGGCGTTGGACCATGCGACGATGGTGCCGCTGTACTTCCTACGGGAGGCCGCGGGCGGCGACATCCCCTTCCAACTGCTGCGGGTGGGGCTTTCGGGACTGCCCTTTTCCACCCACTACCGCCTGGGGCAAATGATGGCGCAGGAGGCCGAGCAATTGGGCCGCCACGTTGCTTTCGTCGCCAGCGGTGACCTGAGCCATTACCTGAAATCCGATGGCCCCTATGGCCTGCGGCCCGAAGGCGCGCAGTACGATGAGCGGCTGATGGACATCATGGGCCGCGCCGCCTTTGATGAGCTGCTGACCATGGACAATCGCCTGTGCGAGCGCGCGGGCGAGTGCGGCCAGCGCAGCTTCCTCATCATGGCCGGGGCGCTGGATGGCCAGCGGGTGCGCGCCGATGCCCTCAGCTACGAGAGTGTGACCGGGGTTGGCTATGGCATCTGCACCTTTATGCCCGAGGGGGAGGATGCAGCCCGCCGGTTTCTGAATGGGGAAGCGGAGGACAACCTGAGCGCCCCCGTGCGGCTGGCCCGGCAATCCTATGCGCACCATGTCAAGACGGGCAAGCGGATTCCCCGCCCGGAGGGCCTGCCCGAGTGCCTGCTGACGGAGCGGGCGGGCTGCTTTGTCACGCTGCACAAGTTTGGCGAGCTGCGCGGCTGCATCGGCACCATCGCCCCCACGCAGCCCTGCTTGGCGGATGAAATCATCCACAACGCGGTGAGCGCCGCGGCCAGGGACCCGCGCTTCCCCGCCGTCCGCGCGGGCGAGCTTGATGACATCGACTGCTCGGTGGATGTGCTGGCGGCGCCGGAAGACATTGCCGATGAAAGCCTGCTGGATGTAAAGGAGTATGGCGTCATCGTCACCCGAGGCGGGCGGCGCGGCCTGCTGCTGCCCAACCTGGACGGGGAGGACACCCTGGCCGACCAGGTGGCCATCGCCCGGCGCAAGGCCGGCATCGGGCCGGATGAACCGGTCAGCCTGCAGCGCTTTAAGGTGACGAGGTACCACTGATGCGCTGCCCCGTGTGTCCCCACCACTGCGAGTTGAAGCCGGAGGGCCCGCCCGGCCGTTGCCGCGCGCGGGCCAACCGCGCGGGGCAAAGCGTGCCGCTCAACTACGGCCTGGCCACCTCCCTGGCGCTGGATCCTATTGAGAAAAAGCCGCTGTACCGCTTCCACCCCGGCAGTCAGGTATTGTCAGTCGGCAGCTTCGGCTGCAACATGGATTGCTTCTTTTGCCAGAACGACCGCATCTCCTGCGCGGGGGCGGATGAGGTGCAGACGGAACCCTGGTCGCCCCAGCGGCTGTGCGATCTCGCCGTGGCGCTGGTGCCCCGCGGCAACATCGGCGTGGCGTTCACCTACAACGAGCCCCTAATAGGCTTTGAGTACATCGTGGATAGCGCCAGGCTGCTAATGGCGCAGGGGTTATATACGGTCGCCGTTACCAACGGCTGTTTCTGCCCGGAGGCGATGGCCGATGTGTTCACGGCGGTGGATGCCTTCAACATCGACTTGAAGGGCTTTACCGCGGCCTGGTACAGGCGGTTGGGCGGCGACCTGGATACCGTGCAGGCGTTTATCACGCGGGCCGCGCAGTGCGCCCATGTGGAGCTGACCTGCCTGGTGGTGCCGGGGGAGAATGACACCGAGCGGGAGATGGCAAAGCTCTCCCGCTGGGTGGCAGACCTCAGCCCGGATATTCCGTTGCATATCAGCCGATTTTTCCCGCGGCGCAATGCCGGGGACAAACAGCCCACGCCCCGCGCCACCATCGAGCGGCTGTGCGCCGTGGCCGGGGAGCACTTGCGATATGTATACGCTGGGAATGTGTAGCCTACACGCCCCAGGCGGTGCGCAGCGCGGCCACCGCCTCATCTAATTGATCGTCCCGTAGCCCCGCAAAGCCCATCACCACGGTGCTGGGCTTTGGCTTTGCCCGCATGCAGTATTCGCTCAGCCCCCGCAGGGGGATGCCGGCCGCGGCCGCGCGTTGGGTCAGCGCCTGCTCGCTCAGCTGCGGCACGGTCAGCAGAAAGTGCAGCCCGGCCTGCTCGCCGGATATGTCGGCATGGGGGATAGCACGAAGCAGTGCCAGCAGCCGCGCCAGCCGCGCTGCATAGGCGTTGCCCGCCCGCCGCAGGTGGCGCGCGTAGTGCCCCTGTGCGATAAAGCGGGCCAGTGTGTGCTGCTCAAAGCGGGAAACGGTCTCCCCGGTTTTGTACAGGCCTTGGCGGTGGCGCTCCAGCAAGGCGTCCGGCAGCACCATGTAGGCCAGGCGCATAGAGGGGGCCAGGCTGCGGCTGAAGGTACCGATGTAGGCGACCGGCGCGTCCCCCGTCATGCCCTGCAGAGCGGGCAGCGGGCGGGATTGGTGGCGAAACTCGCTGTCGTGGTCATCCTCGATGATGAGGCGGCCCGGCCGCTCGCCCGCCCAGCGCAGCAGTTCGCTGCGCCGCCCGGCGGGCATGGACAGCCCCAAAGGGAACTGGTGGCTGGGCATCACATAGCACACGTCGGCGGTGCTCTGTCGCAGCAAGGCGCTGGACATGCCGGCCTCGTCCACCGCCAGCGGCAGCACGCTCAGCCGTTGGCGACCGCAGGCGCGGTACAGGCCGTGATAGCCCGGATCCTCCGCGGCCACCACGCTGCCCTCGGGCAGCAGTTGCAGTAGCACGCCCAACAGGTAATCCGCCCCCGCGCCGATGACCACCCGCTCGGGGCCTGCCCGCAGCGCGCGGTATTGATAGAGAAAGTCGCTCAGCGCCGTGCGCAGCGCCCAGTCGCCCTGCGGATCGCCCCGCTGCAACAGGTCCGGCCGGTTGTGCAGGGTCTCGCGCATCAGGCGCATCCATACCCGCTGGGGAAACAGCGACGCGTCCGTCGCCGAGGTGCTGAAATCAAAGCGGGGCACGGGTGCAGTGGCGGGCTGCGGGCCGGGGTAGCGGTGGGCGGCGCCCTCCGGCAGCGGCTGCACCGCGTTGACAAAGAAGCCGCGCTTGCTCTCGGAGCGGATGTATCCCTCGTCCTGCAACAATTCATAGGCGGCGCTGATGGTGCTCTCGCTCACGCGCAGGTGGCGGCTCAGCGCCCGGCGCGAGGGCAGCCGCGCGTCCCGCGGGATGCGGCCGCGGCCAATCTCCCCTGCGATGTGGCGGTACAGCTGCTCGTACAGTGGTTGGTCCGCCGCCGGGTTCAGCCGACAGGTAATCTCCATGCTACCCTCCAAACTGGTATGGTAATAAACTCATATTCTGGCACTTTACAGGATACCAGTCTCTGCTATCATTGTAGCAAAGGGTGTGTATCTGTCAAGGAGGGCAACGCCATGAGCAACAGCAAGAGAAAGAACGTACCGGCGGCCGGTCTGGCCTTCGCGGGCATGATGATCGCGCTGGTCTTTGTATCCAACTACATCAGCATCCCCACGGCCTTTTCGCGGCTGCACGTGGCCAATGCCGTGTGTATGCTGGCCGGTATGCTGTTTGGCGGGGTGCGCGGCGGCATCATCGCGGGGCTGGGCTCCGCGCTGTTTGACCTCACCTTCCCCGCCTATGTGGCCGAAAGCTGGATTACCTTCATCAACAAGGGCGCCATGGCGCTGGTCTGCGGCGTGATTGTCAACGACAAGGGCAACACCCTTAGCCGCCCGGTCGTCAGCGTCATCGGCAGCCTGACGGGCGCGGTGCTGTACATCGCCTTGTATCTGCTAAAGAGCTACGTCCAAATCCGCTGGGTCACCCCGGTGCCGGCGGACACCGTGGCCGCGGCGCTGGTGGGCAAGCTGAGCAGCGCCGCGATCAACGGCCTGTTCGCCATGGTGGTTGCCCCGCTGCTGTACGGCGCGCTGTACCCGGCGCTCAAAAAGGCAGGGTTGTACAACCATCTGCGCGATTAAACCCCAATCCACTGACCATGAGAAAGCCGTCCGGACGCTTGCCGGACGGCCTTTATCGTATGTAACGATTACAACATCTCCCTCTTCACGCCCAGGTGCATGGTCTTCGCGTAGTCGATGTTGTCGTAAATGCCCTCGTCAATCAGGAGGGAGAATTGCTGCCACTCCTGCAATGAGAGGGCTTCCAGCGGCTTTTGCTGCTGCTCGGCGTAAAGCACCGCCTGGCCCACAATGCCATGCGCGTCCCGGAAGGGCACGCCCCGGCGCACCAGATAATCGGCCGCTTCGGTGGCATTCATGAAGCCGCCCCGCAGCGCGTCGCGCAGGCGCTCCTCCCGTATCGACACGGTGGCGATGACGCCGTTCATCACCGTCAGGCAGCTGAGGGTGGTCTCCATCGCGTCGTGGAAACTCTCCTTGTCCTCCTGCATGTCCTTGTTGTAGGCCAGCGGCAGGCCTTTCATCACCGTTAGCAAGCCCATCAGGTGGCCGTACACGCGGCCTGTCTTGCCGCGAATCAATTCTACGCTGTCGGGGTTTTTCTTCTGCGGCATGATGCTGGAGCCCGTGGCGTAGCGATCATCCAGCAGCACGAAGGCAAACTCCTGGCTGGAGAAAATCACCAGCTCCTCGCACAGGCGGGACAGGTGCGTCATGATGATGGCTAGAACGGCCAGCGCTTCCATCAAATAATCCCGGTCGCTCACGCCGTCCAGCAGGTTGGCGTGCGGCCGGTCAAAGCCCAGCAGCTGGGCGCTGTAGGCGCGGTCGATGGCGTGGGTGGTGCCGGCCAAAGCCCCACAGCCCAGCGGGCACTCGTCCATGCCCGCGATGGCGTTGTTCACGCGGCGCAGGTCGCGCGTCAGCATGGCGTGGTAGGCCATCAGCCAGTGTTTGACGGTGATGGCCTGGGCGCGCTGCAGGTGGGTGTAGCCGGGCATGGGCACAGGGTGCTGCGCGGCCTTGGTCTGAATGGTGTCCATCAATTGCTGCAACACGTCGGCCAGCTGACGGCAGCGGGCGCGGGCGTATAGCTTCATGTCGGTATTCACCTGGTCGTTGCGGCTGCGCGCGGTGTGCAGCACCTTGGCGGCATCGCCGATGCGCTCGCGCAACCTCAGCTCCGTATAGGTATGCACATCCTCATAGCTGTCATCGGGCACCAAGGTGCCGGCCTTCGCCTCGGCCAGCATGGCTTTGAGGCCGCTGTCGATGGCCTCGCCCTGCTGGGCTGTAATCAGGCCGCAGCGGGTCAGCATCTTCGCGTGGGCAATGCTGCCCACGATGTCCGCCTCCAGCAGCCAGGCCGTTTGCACGGCGTTGTTATGAAACGCCGCCATGTCCGGCGCCACATCGCCCTGAAACCGTCCGCCCCACAGCTTGTCCTCATACCCTGCCTGCATGTTTCTGCCCTCCATGGCGGGCATGGTATCACATAAATATACCGATGTAAACCAATTGTATGCGACATATGGCGCGTATACACATGATATAGTGGAATTACAGCATAGATATGCAAAACCGGCCTCTGTGGGCCGGTTCATGAGGTATCGTTGTCCGGCGTTACTCCGCCGCCTCCTTGGGCATCTCCACCTCATCCTCCGTGTACACCGGGGTGCCCTCGTCCAGCATCATCTGGGCCAGCAGGCCGTTGCCGCTGACCAGCGTGCCCGTGAAGGTGCCGTCGTAGATAATGCCCTTGCCGCAGGAGGGGCTGCGCGCCTTTAAAATGGCGGCCTCGCACCCGAGCAGGTGATACAGCCGCAGGGCTTCCTGTGCCCCGCGCAGGAATGCGTCCGTGCAGTCCTCGCCCCCGCGGGTTTTGATGCGGCCCTGCTGCCATTCGCAGGCAGGGCGTGGCGTGGGCAGGCCGCCCAGCTGCTCCGGGCACACGGGCACCAGCTCGTGGCCGCTCAGCTGCGCGGTCACTGCGGGGCAAAACTTGCTCTGGCCGTCATGGCGGCAGGCCACACCCAGCAGGCAGGCGCTCACCAGTACTTTCATACGAAACGAGGGAATAAATGCACAGGTGGACGATGGATTTTTTCGTTCCCCGCTAAGCCGAAAGAAGGAGGCGTAGCGGCGTCTACGCCGACTGAGGGAGGTGACGCGGGAACGGAAAAAGACAAGTTCAGCCAAGCATTTATGATCGAGTTGCGTATCATGCGATGCTGAGGGCGATTTCAATCATCTGGGTGAAGGTCTCCCGCGCCTGGTCACTGCCCAGGGCCTCGCCGGTGAACGGGTTGTCGGAGATGGTGAGCAGCGCCAGCGCCTTTTTGCCCGCGGCCGCGGCGTTGAGGTACAGGGCATAGGTTTCCATCTCCACCGCCAGCACGCCCAGCTTGCCCAGTACCTGCACGGGGCTGGGCTCGGTTTTATCGTAGAAGATGTCTGACGAGTATACCGGCCCCATGCGCATTACGATGCCCAGGCGGTCGGCCTCGCGCTTGGCGGCGGTTAGCAGGTCAAAGTCGGCGCAGGGGGCCATGTTGCCCCTAAAGCCGAATTGGCTGCCGTAGTTGGAGTTGGAGTACGCGCTCATCGCGGCCACCACGCTGCGCAGCTTGAGGCTTTGGTCCATCATGCCGGCCGAGCCCACGCGGATGATCTGCTCTACCCCGTAGGCGTGGTACAGCTCGTAGGAGTAGATGCCGATGGTGGGCATGCCCATGCCGGACGCCATCACCGATACCTGCTTGCCCTTGTATTCACCGGTATATCCCTGTATGCCGCGCACGTCGTTGACCAGGCGGGCGCTCGGCCAGTGCGTCGGAGCGGCTGCGCAGCGGATCGCCGGGCATCAGCACGGTGCGGGCGAAGTCGCCCTTTTTGGCGTTGCTGTGCAAGGTTGGAATCTTCATGTTATTTCTCCCATCCGCCGTTGTTTTTGAGGAAAAACGGCTGTTCACTTACCATGGCGTAGCGCTCGGCCAGCAGGGTCTTGTCCTCCCCGGTCAGCGGGGTTTGCAGCACCTGGTCGATATGGTCCACCATGAAGCTGAAGTTCTCATAGTTGCCGGGCGGCACCAGCACATCCGCGCCCATGGCCAGCGTGTAGCGCATGGCGGCGATGCGCAGTACCTTGTCCGCGCGGTCAAAGGGCTTGCACCAGCTCTTGGGGTAGGGGGAGGCCTCGCGCTCGCCCTCATCCCGCCAGGCGCGCTCAATCAGCGTCTTCATGCCCAGCAGGCCAAAGCCCAGCTGTTCCTTGCGGCGCGCCACCTCCCGGCCGATGCCCTCGCCCATCTCCAACTGGTAGTTCATGGGAAACAGCACCGTGTCAAAGGGGTACAGCGACAGGCATTGCAGGGCCGCCTGCTGCGAGTGGGCGGAGAAGCCGATTTTGCGCACGGCGCCCTCCTGCTTGCGCTTGACCAGCAGCTCCATCACGCCGTCCTTGGCGAAGGCGCGCTCCACATCCTCCGGCGTGGTCATAGCATGCAGCTGGTACAGGTCAAAGTAGTCGGTGCGCAGCAGCTGCATGGAGCGCTCCATCTCCCGGCGGGCGCCTTCCAGTCCGCGCTCGGTGGTTTTGCAGGCCAGGTACACGTCGCGCCGGTGGGCGCGCAGCGACTGGCCTAACTTTTCCTCGGCATCGCGGTAGGTGGGCGCTACGTCAAAGTAGTTGATGCCCCGGTCCAGCGCCCAGGACACATAGCGGTCGCTGGCCGCCTGCCCCTCATCGGAGGAGATGATGCCGCCATAGACCACCGCGCTGACCTGATATCCCGTATTGCCCAGCGGCCTGTAATGCATGGATGCTTCAAATTCTGGCGAAGTAGTCGATCATCGCTTCGCCGGCGATGCTTTTCACCTGGTGTTCGCTGTAGCCGCGGCGGCGCAGCGCGTCCAGCAGCGCCGGGAAGTCCGCCGGGTTGTCCAGCCCCTCGGGCTTGGTGCCGATGCCGTCAAAGTCGCTGCCAAAGCCGATCTTGCCCTCGCCGCCCATGGCCATCATGTGGTCAAAGTGGTCCACCAATGTATCCAGGGTGCAGCGGCCATCGGTGAGGAACGCGGGGTAGAAGTTGAGCCCCACAAAGCCGCCCGCGCGGAACAGGGCCTTGAGCTGCTCGTCGGTCAGGTTGCGCGTATGGTCCTTGATCGCCCGGCAGCAGCTGTGGCTGGCCATGGGCGGTACATCGGTCTTGGTGAGGATGTCGTTGACGCCCGCCTCGTTGAGGTGGGAGATATCCACCGCGATTTTGAGACGATGCATCTCCTTGATGGCCTGCAGGCCGTAGGGCTTGAGGCCGTCGGTGGCATTGACGCAGTGCGGGGTGGCCAGGCCGTTTTCGTGGTTCCAGGTGACGGCGGCCATGCGCACGCCCAGGTCGCGGTAGCGCTGGATGCTCTCCAGCCCCCGCTCAAACACCTCGCATCCCTCGATGGACAGCATCACCTTCACCTGGCCGTCCACGGCCTCGCTGGGGTCCATCGCCTGCACCCAGCCCTGGGCCTTGAGGCCCTCAAAGGCTGCCAGCATTTTCTCAAACAGGGCCTCGGTCTCCTCCAGCGGGGCTTTGGGGCCCACGTACATGGCCATCACCTGCAGAGCCACGCTGCCGGCCTGCAGGCGCTCCATGGTGATGTCGTTGGCGCTGCCGGGGGTGTTGACCAGGTTGTACAGGGTATCGCAGTGGGCGTCACATACTCTCATGGCAATTGCTCCTTATTCATGCGTTTGTCCCAATGGCCGGGGTTGGCCGGGTTGCTTGACCGTGGTGAAGGCAAGGCTGGTTACCATGTCGGCAGCCAGCCTGTGGACGCCCGGCGTCCGTTTAAATCCTTGCGAGTGCCGCCACGGGCGGCTTGTCATCATAGCGGGGCAAGCCCGCGGTGGCGCTTAGATGGTGAAGGCCTTCAGGTCGGCCAGCAGGTCATCACACTCTTCCGCGTACACTTCCAGGGAGATGGGCTTGCTGAGGTCCAGCGAAAAAATACCCAGAATGGACTTGGCGTCCACCACGTGGCGGCCCGCGCGCAGGTCCATCTCATAGGGGTAGCGGCTGACAACGTTGACAAAGGCCTTGACTTCCTCGGCAAAGCTAAGTTTGATCGGAATAGATTTCATAGGGGGTGCCTCCTTATTTATGCTGAGCATATTATAACTTGTCGGGCGGGGCAATACAAGGCGCTGTTTGCGCGCAACAGCGAAAATACATGCCCTTAGCCTGTACCTGCATCTGCGGCAATAGAAACGGGGCGCCGAATGGCTCGGCGCCCCGGTGTTGGAAAGACTTCGGATGCCTGTTCCTCGTCAGGTTTGCACATCCGTGCCGCGCTTTTCCGCGATTTCCCGCGCGCGGGCGGTGGCCTCCCGTTTGGTTTTGTGCAGGGAATCGGCGCGCTGCGCGCCTACGGTGCGCACCTCCCAGCCATCTTCTACCTTGTTCACGGTGACATCCCGCTCAATCAGCATGGCGCCGCGGCTCTTGGACTGCCGGGGATGGGCGGTGATGTCCTTGCGCTTCAGGGCGCGCTTCTCCGCGGCGTCGGCATCCTCGGCCCATTTCTTGGCCTGCGCTGTGGCGATGGAGATGGCCGCGTCATCCTCATAGCCTTCGGCCAGCATGGCGTTGGCAATGTCGATGGCTTTGCGCCGGGCGATGGGGTCCAGGTTTTTCAGGGAATCGGGGTAGTCATGCTCACTCCATGGCATGGCAGGCCTCCTGAAAGGTGTTTCGGTCAGTTGGTGACAAAGCGTCCGCCGTTGATGTGAATGGTCTGGCCTGTGATGTAGCTGGACGCGCGCTCCCACGCCAGGAATACATAGGCTTCCGCCAGCTCCAGCGGCTGGCCGGGGCGCTGCATCAACGTGTTGTGGCCAAAGGTGTCCACGTGGCCGGGCTCGAAGGTGGAGGGAATCAGCGGCGTCCAGATGGGGCCGGGGGCCACCTGATTGACGCGGATGCCCTTGTCGGCCAGGTTTTGCGCCAGCGAGCGCGTGAAAGTGGCGATGGCGCCCTTGGTGGCCGCGTAGTCAATCAGCTGCTGGTTGCCCTCATAGGCTGTGACCGAGCCGGTGTTGATGATGCAGCTGCCCTTCTTCATGTGCTTGAGCGCGGCTTGCGTCATATAGAACATGCCGAAGATGTTGGTGCGGAAGGTGGCTTCCAGCTGTTTGGGGGTAATGTCCAGGATGCTCTTCTGGGGGTGCTGCTGCGCCGCGTTGTTGACCAGTATATCCAACCCGCCCAGCTGCTTGACCACGCGGTTGACCGCGCGCTTGCAGAAGGCCGGGTCACCCACATCGCCCGCGATGGCCATGGCCTCGCCGCCCAGTTCTTCAATCAGCCGCAGGGTCTCCTTGGCATCCTGGGTTTCTTTCAGGTACAGGATGGCTACCTTGGCGCCCTCCTTGGCGTAGGCCAAGGCCACCGCGCGGCCGATGCCGCTGTCGGCGCCGGTCATCAGCGCGATTTTTCCCTTCAGGCGCTGCGCGCCGGGAAAGCTGTCGTCGTAAATGGGGGAGGTGTCCATGTTCTGCTCAATGCCGGGCCGGGTGGGCAGTTGCTCGCGTCCAATCTGTTGCGCGCGTTTTTCCACCGCCTCGACGGTGGCCTTGCCCTGGGTATCCAGCTGCCCGGCGGGGTCGGCCTGCTTGGCCGGGGTGCGTTTTTTTGTCGTCGCCATCATGCGCCTCCTTGATTCTTGTTGCCAAGATTATACCCGTCTGGGCCGGCGCTACCCGGTTTGGCGCCGGATGCGCAAAAAACGCCGCCCCCGGCGGGTGGGGCGAACAGGCCGTCAAACAACCTTTGGTTGTTTGACGGTAAGGAGCGGTGGGCCATCCGCCTCTCCC
>ENA-UOOH01001178-UOOH01001178.1-fermentation-metagenome-genome-assembly--contig:-NODE-1178-length-26221-cov-13.892876_pt1 | contig 26221 bp, 6 predicted proteins | sample MGYA00245778_ERZ724025 | MGnify/ENA primary metagenome ERZ724025 (study PRJEB28704, sample SAMN03018313) | fermentation metagenome | biome: anthropogenic terrestrial biome; feature: soil; material... | reverse complement strand
TATCTAATGCTTTGAGGATTTTCTCTATTGAAAGGTTTATTTCTTCATAAGTTATTGTTAAAGGGGGTTTTATGCTTAGGCATCCTTCATTGAAAAGGTGTGTTCCTGTTATTATTCCTTCTTCAAAACAACTCTCTAAGGCTTTTTGCCAATTATCTTTATTTTTTAATTCTATACAGTTAAAAAGTCCTATTCCCCTAACCTCTTTAATTTGTGGGTGAATTAGTTTTGTGCGATACATCTCTCCTTTTTTGTCTGCCCCATCCATTAGATTTTCTTCTATAATTATATTTAGGGTTTCAAGGGCTGCAACACAACTTATTGGATGTCCTCCAAAGGTTGTTGCATGTCCAATCAGTGGATGATGATTATTGAGTTTATTCATTATTTCATCTGATGACACAAAGGCTCCAATTGGCATTCCACCTCCCATTCCTTTTGCAATGCAAAGTATATCTGGAACAAAATCATAGTTCATAAAACCAAATAGCTTTCCTATGCGACCAAATCCAGTTTGTATTTCATCCATAATTAATAATGCTCCCACTTCTTGGCATCTTGCTTTCAGTTTTTTAAGGAAGTTATTCTTTGGAAGTATTACTCCTGCTCCTGCTTGAATGGTTTCAGCAACAACACAGCAAGTTTTATCTGTTATCTTTTGAAGGTCTTCTTCATTGTTAAATTCTATCTGCCTGCAATCAGGAAGTAGAGGACGAAACTTTTGAGTATATCTTTCATCGCTCAAAAGGCTTACTGCTCCAATTGTTGAGCCATGATAGGAGTCTTTGAAAGATATTATTTCTGCTCTTTGATTATAAAGTCTGGCTGTTTTTATTGCTCCTTCAATTGCTTCAGAGCCTGAATTAACATAAAATATTTGGTTAAAGTTTGAAGGCAAAACACTCATCAATCGCTTTGCATATTCAAGTTGTGGACTTTGTACAAACTCTCCATAAACCATAATATGCATATATTTATCCAATTGTTCTTTAACCTTTTCAACAACTCTTTTATTTCTGTGTCCAATATTACCAACACAAATGCCTGAAAGCATATCTATATATTTCTTTCCACTTGTATCCCAAACCCAAATGCCTTCTGCCTTCTCAACATCAATCATAATTGGGTCAATCTCCCCTACTTGTGCCACATATTGGCGAAATTCCATTAAAGAAGTTTTCATATTGATAAAATATTATTGGTGCAAAAATAGTTATTCTTTATTAAATGTTTACTTTTTTCTCTTTTTAATTGTTATAAGAGTTGTATTTTTGTTGTTTAATTTAAAAATAGATTATTTTGTATATGAAGAAACTTATTTTTAGCTTGTTTGTACTTAGTAGTTTTTTTCTTAGCTTGTCGCTTAAGGCTCAATATTCTATTAGCCTCGAAGTTAAGGGAAGTAAGGATTCGATTTTGATTTTGGGGAATTACTATTTAGATAATACCTACGCATTAGACACTGCCATAAACAAAAAAGGGAAGTTTGTGTTTGAAAAGAAAGACAAGACTCTTGAGCCAGGTATTTACTTTTTCTCAAACACCACAGGTAAGTACATTGAGTTTATTGTTGATAAGGAGCAAAAAATGTCCTTTTCTACCCTTGAAGATGATTGGTTAAAGAACATGAATATAAGTAAATCGAAGGATAATGAAATTTACTTTGATTATATTCGCTCAACAACCAAGCTAAGCGTTGAGGCAAACGATTTGAATAAGAGGAAAAAGGAAATTGGAGAAGAGAATTTCAATAATATGCTTAAAGATATTACTAATAAGAACGATTCAATTAAGAAAGATTTTATGCAAAAACATCCTAATCATCTTCTTACTAAAGTTTTGAAAGCTACACAATATGTTGAAATTCCTCCAATTGATAATATATATAAAAAAGATGGCACTGTTGATTCTGCTGCAATGCAAAGCCAAAGATATGATTATTATGTAAGACATTATTTTGATAATTTTGATTTCCAATGTGATGGATTGTTAAGAACGCCAAAGGCTGTGTTTCATCAAACCTATAATTACTATTGGAACGAGCTTTTGAAGTACCAAACAAAGGATAGTATATTTAACTTGGCTGTTTATTGGATTGAAAAAGCAAGAGGAAGTCAGCTAATGTTTAAGTATTTGGTTCACGACATTACAGAAAGGTATTTGAAGAGTCCTTATATGGGACATGATGAGATTTATATTAAGATGATTAATCGTTACTATGCTTCAGGAGATGCAACTTGGATGCCACCTTCTGCAATTGATACTGAGGTTGCTCGTGCAAAGAAATGGGAGAACTCAATGTTATTGAAGAGGGTTCCAGAACTTGTTTGCCCTGATTCTAATGGGGTAGTGCATAGTCTTTATGAACTAAAGGCAAAATATAAGATTCTTATCTTCTGGTCTTATGATTGTGGGCATTGTCAAACTGAGATTCCAAAGGTTTATAATTTCTATAAGAACTTTAAGGACAAGTATAATGTTGAAGTAATGGCTGTTAATTCAGGAACTGACCTAAAGCTATGGAAGGATAAAATAAAATCGCTCAACCTTGCTTGGCTTAATGTTAATGGCTTGGTTGCAAATTATGACTGGCACGATTATTTTGATGTAGAGGCAACTCCTCTAATTCTTATCTTGGATAAGGATAATCGTATTATTGGGAAAAAGGTTCCTGCAAGCAATATTGAAAACTATATAAAGCTATATGATGAAGGTAAAATCAAACTCTAAGCTAAGCTTTCTATCGTTTTTCATTCTTGGAATACCCTTTCTTTCCTTTTCCCAAAAGAGTTATGATATTACATTTAAGATTGCTGAGATATATACGGATACTGTTGTGATTAAGTCTTACTTTGGAAACAAAACCATAGTTATTGATTCCCTAAAAAGAGAAAAAGACGGCTCTTTCAGGCTTAAGAAAGATAATATACATGAGGGGCTTGGAGCCTTTACGGTTGGGAATATGGAGATTTTCACCTTCGTTTTTGACAAAGAGAGCAAGTTTGAAATAAATTTGGATGACGATTGGAACTATTTGGTTAAGGGCTGTAAGGAGAATGACCTCTATTTTGAGTTCCAGAAAGCAAATAAGCAGGTCAGGTTTATGGAAAGCAGAATGAAGAGAGAGATAAATCAAAATCCTAAAGCCAATAGGGATAGCTTGAATAATGTTTATAGGTATGAAGTTAATAAATTTATGTCCTTCCAAGATGAATTCTATAAGAACTATCCCAATAACATAATGACAAAGATAGTTAAATCAATGGAAGACCCACAAATTCCTAAGGAGTATTTGAAGAATAATCAAATTGACACGTCAAAGAGATTGGAGTTTATTTACTATTTCCGCACACATTACTGGGATAATTTTGATTTTTCTGACAAGAGACTTATTGCAACCCCCTATTTCTTTACAAAACAAAAGACCTATATTAACGAACTTACCATGCAAAGTGCCGACTCTATTGGTGAATCTATTAAGGACTTTATTGAGAAAGCAAATAAATCGAAGGGATTTGAATATTCCCAATATATGCTTGACTACTATTTACAACTAAATGCCAAACTTCCTTTTGCCTATAATGAAGAAAGATTTGTAGAAATCGTTGACAGGGTTGTCTCTTTTGAAAGAACGCCTTGGGTTTCTCCTTCAGAAATATCGTCTCTTCAATCGGATGCTGATAAATTACGTCCTCTCCTACCTGGAAAGCAATTTGTCAATATTTCTGAGAAAACTCTTAGTGGGAAGACCTATAATCTTTACGATATAAAGAAGAAATATACCCTTGTTTACTTTTGGAGTGCGAGCTGTGAGTCGTGCAAAATCAACCTTGACCAATTAGAAACCTTCTATAAGAAATACAAGAATATCTATGATTTTGAGATATTCAGTATAGATTTGGATAATAGCTTGGAAGAAAGCATTGCCTTCCAGCAAAAACATCCTTTTGATTGGATAGTCCTTAAGAGCAATTCGAGTCTCTTAAAGGAAAAGTATAATTTAGATATTGAGATGACTCCCGACCTTTATTTATTAGATAAAGAAAAGAGAATAATCAATCACACCCCTCTATACAACCAAATAGAAGAAACTATTCGGAGCATTGAAGAAGAGGAGTAATCAGGTAAAAAATAGAAACTTTAATGACTCTAAAGACCTTAATGAAAAACATCAATCATAGTTAAAAATATGTCCTAGATAATTTGAAATATGTCCCTTATATTTTCAAATATGTCCTTTATATTTTTATTTATACGGGACTTATTTTTGATTATCATTGAGTTTTTTGAGAGTTTAGGTGTTTAGTTGTTCAAGGAACTTAAAGTCTTTAAGATCTCTTATATCCTTATTTTATTCTACTGAAATCAAGTAATAATTTATTAAAGTCAAGTAATAATTTTTTCATTCTTCGTTTTAATTTACTGAACAAGATTTATTTTTCTCACTCATTTAATTATACTTGGTGCATGGAACGCTTGGAACATTTACCTATAAATGCAACATGTTCCAAAGTTTAATAGTTAATGGGTACACCCCAAAATCAGAGATTTTTGGGGATGTACACTCAATAACTTAGCTATTAATTTTTATTTGCGAGTAGTTCATAACACTATATGAAATATTTAACTAACTTTGGGCATTGAAAACGATTAAAAATTAGTATTATGAAAAAGATTAAATTAGGATGGTTGTTGTTATTAATTATATCAATTAACCTTATTGGCTGTACAACTTATTATTTTAAGGAAGACCTTAACTCCGTTATGGGATTGGAAAACATTGAAATTGAAAAAAAGATAATCTATGATGAATGGGGAGGATTATATGGAGATAAATTATTATTAGAGGAATATAAGCTCTCTGACAAAACAATTGCAGACTTCATTAAGAATATTGAAACTCAAAAAGAATTCAAATATAAAGACAAAACAATAACTTGGCAAAAAGCGCCAATTGTAACAAGTCACAAAAAAGCCCTCTCAAGAATTATAGAACATAAACCAACAGACACAGAACTAAATATTAAGATTGAACAGATTAAAGCTTTAATTCAAACTCCCAATACCTATTATTCTTTGGCTTACGAAGAAAAAGATGACTATGTCCAACTATTTGTTGTTGACTTAAAAACAAAATCCCTATTCGCTATTGACCAACAAATGTAGTTATTAGCTTTAGGTGTAAAATAAAGAAAGTGGCTATCCATAATGGAGTAGCCACTTTTTGTTAGTTGTCTATTTACAATAAACAATTCTCTTAAGTTATTATTTTACTATTAACTTTTGAGTTCTGTTTATACTTTCATTTTGTAGTCTTACATAATATACTCCCTTTGCCAAAGAGCTTACATCTAAGGTTTCTTCTACCTTATTGTTGTTCGCTTTGGTGTTGATGGTGTTGATTATGCGTCCTTGTACGTCACTGATGGTTATCTTAACTTCGCCTTGTAAGCCGGTTACTACTAATTTAGTTTCTTGGCTTGCTGGGTTTGGATACATAACAACAGTTACTATTTGTTGGTCTATTGATGTAAGGGTTAGTGTTTGGAAGTTTTGTTCTTGACCATAGTATGTATCTGAAGCTGTTCTTGCGTATGCTCTTACAATATAATTAGTGAAAGATTGTAAGTTGGTTGCTTCAGCTGAGATTGTAGTAGTTCCTGTTGCAGATAGAATTGTAGCATCTGCCCAATCTTCAGTTGGTAACTTATATTCAAATCCTCTTGCATTAATTTCTTCAGAACCTTGTGTTATTGTTCCATGGAAGGTTGCAGTTGTATTTGTAATTGAATTTGGTTGTTCAGTTATTACAGTTGGTTCAACAATTGGAGGAGTTACAAATTGAATTATATTTCCATATACTCTACTATCAGTTGGTGTTACTGCATAAGCTCTTACTTCATAGTTAGTGTTGGCTATTAGAGTAGTCACTGCTTGAGTAAATGGTGTTGCTATAGTTGTTACTGCTTGGTCTGTCCAAGTTGTTTCTGCTGTAGTTTTGTATTCAAATCCTATTGCAGTTACAGCTTCAGTTCCTTGAACGTATGTTCCTTGGAAGGTTGCTGCATTTTGTTGAATATTTGAAGGAGTCAAAGTAGTTACTTGAACTGCTTGATGTCCTGCTGTAGTTGTAAATGTATCTTGTACCCAAGCTGAATAGTTAGTTCCACAATTAGCTCTTACAAAGTAAGTGTAATGAGTTGCTGGTGTTAGGGTTGAAGGGAAAGTATAGGTTGTACTTGAAACATCTACTGGTGTTCCTGTTGCTTCCAAACGTACTTGCCATGCACTTTCTGTGCCTGCTGGTATCCAACTAATAGTTGCTGAGGTGTTATGAATATTACTTACTGCTAAGTTGGTTGGTGGTGTACAAGCTGAACCACTTGGGTCGTATACTGTTACATCGTCTAATCCAACTCCATATCCATAATTTTGAATTCCTTCAAAAGCTATTTGATAAGTTGAAGATGGTGAAGGTAAAGCAACTGAATCTAATTGCCAAGTCGCAATATCTGAAGTATATTGTACTAATTGTGTCCATGCACTATCTGCACTTACTCTATAATACACCTTTAATTCATCTTGATCAGATCCCCAGGCTTTTTGTATATGCCAGAAACTAACGTAAGGTGTAGCTAATGCAGAAATATCTAAAAGTGGAGAAACAAGTTTTGTTGTATAGCCAGAATAACTATTATTAGAGAAATAAACTAATTTTTGACCTCCATGAGAAGATATTGAATCGTCATAAGAAGTTTGATTACTCCAATTTATTGTTCCAGAAACATATTCTTGTTGCCAACAAATTAATCCATTTTCAAAACCTTCAGTCCAAGGGAATACTGAAATAGCACCAGCATAACATGTTGTTGCAAAAGTAACACCTAAACTTGCTTCTGAAAGCTCAGTACCACAATTGGTTCTAACATAAATATCATAAGTTGTAGCAGAAGTTAATCCTCCTAAAATATATGGGTTTGAATTAACTAAAACAGAATCATAATCTGTTGTTCCACTTGGTCTATAATAAACATACCATGAAGCATCAGTAGTATTTCCATTTGTCCATCCTATTTCAATATCATTTTGATTACTATTTACAGAAACAACATTGGTAGGTTTTGCACATGATGGAAGAGCATCAATTAGAACATCATCTAAACGTAAAAAATATCCATCAGGTGTATTTTGACGTACAAAAGCAATATATCTATTACCAGAATATTGACTTAAGTTTACTTCGTATTCTTGCCAAGAACCTAAAGGAAGCATTTGAGTAAATATTTGAGTAAAGTTAGGCATATTTCCATTTTGTCCCATTCCAGTAGTATCTAATACTGCATTTACATCAGAAATATATACTGATATTTCATCAGGTTCGTCTGTAGCATCATTCGCTCTCATTGCCCAAAAACGTAATCTTTCACCTCCTGTTAAAGCAATTTGAGGAGTAATTAACCAATCGTTATGATTTGTTGTACCATAATCGGTATAACACATTGCATGACCATTACCTGAATGACTTCCATCTCCATCATATCCATTTGAGCTATGATCCCAATAATAATCATCGGAAGAATCTCCTTTATCTACAACTGTCCAACAGTTAGGAGCAGGTTTGTTTCCTGGTGCTACAGCTGGAGCCCAGTTTGTGCTTTCAAATCCTTCACTCCAAGGGAATGTTGTGATTAAATCACAAGCTGTATTAAATGAAATTGGAAGAGATAATAGAGATGTATCATTTGCTGAACATAATGAACGAACTCTTGCTTGATAAGTAGAAGAATTATTTAATCCAGTTAGAGTAAAAGGATTAGAGTTTGCTACTACTTGCGTCCATGTACTTGTTCCTGCTTGTTGATACTCAACAATCCATGATGTTGCACCTTGTGGTTCTGTCCAACTTAAATAAACATCTGTTCCATTATATGACGCTGAATCCATTGCTAAATCGTATGGCGTAGCACAAGAAAAGGCTGCAAGGGAAATATTATCAATCTTTGCTGGTGGGTTAGCTCCTCCACTTCCATCATTTCTCCAACAAAAAACAAGTTGTTTTACTGTATTTGAATATGCAGCACCTAATGCTTGATTATAGGTTTGGAAAGATGATTGATTAGTTAGATAAGAAGGATTTAATTTGTATTGACTGTTTGGCAATGATCCTGGTGTTAGAGTTTGTCCTAATGGAAGCAAATAAACGTTTATTCCATCCCAATTATTTTCTCCAACATTTGTCCAATCAAAACTTAATTCGAAAGATGGAGAATTATCGAATTCAACAAGTGTTGAAACAAATACAACAGAACTTGATGTATTATCATAAGTTACTGTTGATCCATTATCACTTGAAACATATAATCCTCTTTCATCAACACCATCAGTTGAATCAGAGTCATTTGCTCCTAAAACTCCAATATACCATTTATTTGTTTGAGTTCCGTTAGTAATAGTCCATACTGCATCTAATGTTGAATCTTCAAAATCAACTATTAATGGTAATTCATTAGCAAATTCTGGTAAATTAACTTTCACTGCATCTGTCCAGTTACCATTGCATCCTCTTTGAATTGCTATCCATACAGAATCTCCTGGATTAAATCCTTGAATAATATATGGTAGAGGTGTTCCTGTTGGAATATTAATTATTGTTGCTGTTGTTGGATCAAATGGTCCTGATAAATTAGAAGAATATGCAATAACATAACCATCTCCTTGATCTCCTTCATCTGTCCAATTAACAGAAAGAGAAGTTGTTGATGCTGGTTCAGCAGATAAACCATATACATTTGGACAAGCTGGAATTTCATCAACTACTACGTCATCTAACCAATAAAACCAGTTATTAGCATTTGAATTATGTTTAAATGCAATATGATTTCCTGACCCTTGAAGTTGTACTCCACTTAGCATTATGACATATTGAGTCCAGTCTGTAGTACTTGGAGAAATTAGTTGAACAGCTTCAAATGTTGTTGTGTCATTTGGATTGCTCATTACCCCAACAGTTATTGTTCCTGACTGACTACTACCTACACCTTCAGCTTTTAACCAAAATGAAACCATAAGAGTATTTAAATCTGCTGTAAAAGCAGGAGTTACAGAATAAGTTGGAGTTGTAGTTACAGTTCGGAATTTAATACTTGCAGGAGAAGTGTGATAAGTATAACCATCTATTGAAGGGAAATCAGTTCCAGAATTATTATTAATTACTGGTCTTGTCCAACATGGAGGAAATGTTCCTGATGCTGTTCCATATGTATCAAAATTATCAGACCAAGGTAAAGTAGAAATTTCATCACATAGAGTTCGGAAATTAACTATTGGACTTGCTTCAGATAATTCTGTTGAACAATCAGTAACAACATAGATATCATAACCACTTGATGGGAGTAAACTTGTTAAAACATATGGATTAGAATTAACTAACAATGAATCATAAGTTGTAGAAGAAGATTCTTTATAATATATCCACCATGAAGCATCGGTAGAACTACCATTCGTCCATGAAATTTCTGCATCTGTTGTTGTAATATTTGAAACAGTAACATTAGTTGGTCTATTGCATAAAGGCAATTCTGAAACTTCGACATCATCTAAACGAAGATAATATCCATCAGGCGTATTTTGACGTACAAAAGCAATATAACGATTCCCTGAGTATTGGCTAAGATTAATTTCTATTTGTTGCCAAGCCCCAACAGGAAGCATTTGAGTAAATATTTGAGTAAAATTAGGCATATTCCCATATTGTCCCATGCCTGTGGTATCTAATCCTGCGTTTTCATCTGATATATATACTGATATTTCATCTGGTTCGTCAGTAGTATTATTAGCTCTCATTGCCCAAAAACGTAATCTTTCACCTCCTGTTAAAGCAATTTGAGGAGTAATCAACCAGTCGTTATGATTTGTTGTACCAAAATCTGTATAACAAGCAGCGTTACCACTACCAGAATGACTGTTCGTCGTAGAACGTTTCCACCAATACTCGTATTCATTTCCATACCAATCAATAGCAGTACCTCCATTATTAACAACAGTCCAACAATTAGGTGCAGGTTTATTTCCTGGAGTAGTTGTTATTGTCCAAGATGATTCAAAACCTTCTGTCCATGGGAATGTTGTTATTGCATCACAAGCAGTAGCAAATGTTATTACAGATGACCATTCACTTTGTTCTGTTCCACAATCCGTTTGCACTCTTGCTTTATATATTGTAGATGGGTTAAGGGTTGTAAAAGTATATGGGTTTGACACCCCAGAAATTGTTGTAGAATTCGCCCAATCTGTTTCAGAATTAAGCATATATTGAATATTCCAAGTGCTTCCTGTTGCATCTGTCCAGCCTAAATCAACCCCTGCTGTTGTTGGGTTTGAAGCATAGAGTTCTGTTGGTTTTGGACATGCAGGAACAAATAATTCTGGTCCTGTAACATCATCTATAAATGTATTAAATCCAAAATTGTCAGTAACTCTTATAGCCACATATATATCTTGTCCAATAAATGTTGATAAATCAACGGTATGTTGAGCCCATGACTCTGTCACACTATCTTCTGTTAAAGATAAAAGTGAAGTTGTTCCAAAGGATGATGGAGAATTATCTGTTGTTGAAACAAAAATATCAATATCATCTCCATCTGGATACCAATCATCGGTTGCAACCCAAAATGAAAAACTATTAGCGGCTGAAGTAACCGTTAATTTTGGAGTTATTAACCAGCGTGTGCATCCTCCAGAATAATAACCTGATTTTGCACTTTTTGTGCCTCCATGTGCAATTGAAGTAGAGGATACCCACGTTCCTCCTCCTGAAGTTGTTTCTATCCTCCAATCATCTGGAGGGAATGATGTTCCTTCGAAGCCTTCATTTAATGTGACTTGCGAATAACCTTGAATAGCGATAATCATCGCTAAGAGAAAATAAAAGATTCTTTTCATTCTTCTTTCTTGTGTTAGTTATACAATAATAAATTAATAGTTATTTATAAAATTATAAATTTCAAAGGGACAAAGATAAAATTTAAAAAAGAATCTAACAAATATTTCCACTGAAAAGTCAACTTTTAATATATAATTAGATATGCTCCACTGAATTATGACTTGTACTTATTTCCTATACAAAAACTTTTTAGAGATGCTTAAAGCAAAAAAAAATGGCTACCCTTTTGAGGTAGCCACTTTGTGTTTAGTTGTCTATTTATTTTAAATAGTTCCCTTTGGTTATTATTTTACTATTAACTTTTGAGTTCTGTTTATACTTTCATTTTGTAGTCTTACATAATATACTCCCTTTGCCAAAGAGCTTACATCTAAGGTTTCTTCTACCTTATTGTTGTTCGCTTTGGTGTTGATGGTGTTGATTATGCGTCCTTGTACGTCACTGATGGTTATCTTAACTTCGCCTTGTAAGCCGGTTACTACTAATTTAGTTTCTTGGCTGGCTGGGTTTGGATACATCATAATTGTAACTGGTGTTTGGTCTATAGTGTATAATGTAAGGGTTGAGAAGTTAAGTTCATTTCCATAATATGTGTCTGAACTTGTTCTTGCATATGCTCTTACATTGTAAGCTGTATTTTGAACTAAGTTTGTTGCCTCAGCAGAGATTTCGGTTGTTCCTGTTGCTGAAAGTATATCAGCATCAATCCATTCTTCAGTACTTAACTTAAATTCAAATCCTCTTGCATTAATTTCTTCAGAACCCTGTGTGATTGTTCCGTGCAAGGTTGCTGAAGTGCTAGTGATTGGATCTGGCATTATAGTTACTACTGTTGGTTCTTCAATTTCAAGGGTTGTGAATTCTAAGGTGTCACCAAATACTCTTCCATCGGTTGGGGTTACTGCATAAGCTCTTACCTTATAGGTGGTGTTGGCGGTTAGGTTAGTGGCTTGGTGTGTGAATGGAGTTGCTACTGGGCTGACTGTTTGATCTGTCCAAGTTGAACTAGCTAAATCTCTATATTCAAATCCAATTGCTGTTACTGCTTCGGAGCCTTGAACGTAGGTTGCTTGGAACATTGCTCCATTTTGAGTAATGGTTGTTGGTGGTATTGTGGTTACTTGTACGGCTTGGTGTCCTGCTGTGGTTGTAAATGTATCTTGTACCCATGCTGAATAGTTAGTTCCACAATTTGCTCTTACAAAGTAAGTGTAATGAGTTCCTGGTGTTAGGGTTGAAGGGAAAGTGTAGGTTGTGCTTGTTACATCTTCTGGTGTTCCAGTTGTGCCTAAACGTACTTGCCATGCAGCTTCTGTTCCTGCAGGTATCCAGCTAACTGTTGCTGTAGTATTTTGAATATTACTTACTATTAAGTTAGTTGGAGCAGCACATAAATTAGGGATATAATCAACAACAACACTATCTAACCAATAAAACCAGATGTATGAAGTAGTTACATGTCTGAATGCAATGTAGTTATTTGATCCAGTAAGAATTGTGCTATCGAAATGAATCTCATATGGAAGCCAATCAGAAACTGTTGGAGTTATTGTTTCCACAAGTTCAAATGTTGAAGTATCAGAACTACTTGACATAACACCTACTTGCATAGATCCTGATGAAACACCTTCTCTCTTAAGCCAGAATGTAACTTTTAAGGAATTAATATCAGCTCCAAATGCAGGAGTTATTGCATAAGTTGGTTCAGCTGTAGAAGCTGATTGGAATTTGATACTTGCAGGTGCTGAATATGAATAAGCAGAAACAAGTGATGGGTAATCAGTACCTGAATAAGTATTAATCACTGGACGAGACCAACATGAAGGGAATGATCCAGTTGCAGTTCCATAAATATCAAAGTTTTCATCCCAAGGTAAAGTTTGAACAATATCACATGCAGTAGAGTGGGTAATAGTTGAAGTGTATCTTGAAATTTCTGTACCACAATCTGTAGCCATTCTAAATTCATATACAGTCATTGGTGTTAGCCCTGAAATAACAGCAGGAGAAGTTGTAACATAAGATGAGTCCCAATCTGTGGTTCCTTCAACCCTATGATAAATATACCAAGCAGTGTTAGTGCTGTTTGGATCAACCCATGATATTTCAATTGAGTTTAGAGTTTCATTTGAAGCGGTAGGTGTATTTGGACGAGGACAAGTAGGTATATAATCAATATATACATCATCAATATATAAATAGTTAGTTGCTGTGTTATATTGAGATTTGAATGCAATAAATTGACCAGTTCCAGTATATGAAGCTAAGTTAACTTCAAATTCTTCCCATGTAGAAGATGCAGAAGGTTGAACTGTATCAATTGGAGTAAATGAAGTAGCATCAATTGAGTCCATAACTCCAACAATTAGATTACTTGTAGTATTTCCTGTTCTCAACCAGAATGAAGCCATCAAAGTGTTAATAGGAATTGTAGCATCAATTTCTGGTAAAATACCAATATTATAATTTCCAGTTGTTGCATAGAAATACAATGAAGCAGGAGCACTATGATTTGTTGTACTTAAATATGGATAAGAAGAATATGTAGTTATTTTAGACCAGCAAGAAGGGAAATATGCAGAACCTGTTCCTCCATAAGTATCGAAGTTTTCAGTATAAGGTAATGTAGAAATTATATCACATGCTGTACGGAAATTAAGAATATTCATTGGAAGAGAAAGTTCTGTTCCGCAATTATTGATTATTCTAACTTGATAAGGAGTATTTGGTAATAGATTACTTAGAGTGTATGGATTTTGTGAAATATTTAATGAATCAACCCAATCTGTAGCTGTTGCTTCTTTCCAATAAATCCACCAATCAGTAACAGAACTTAGGTTGGAACTCCAACTAATATCAGCACTGTTTGTTGTAATATTTGAAGTAGCTAAATTGGTTGTGCTTGGACAATTTACGCCAACAATATTAATATTATCAATCATACCTCCTGGTTGAATACCTCCGCCACTATCATTTCTCCAAGCAAAAACAATTTTTTGAATTGTATTTGAATATGCTAAACCTAAAGAAATCATTTCAGTTTGCCATGTACTTTGTAAATTTAACTTAGGGGAAACTCTATATGTTTCTGAAGGTAGAGTTCCTGCAACAACAGGCTCGCCAACAGGCAATACATATACTGCTATATAGTCGTATAATGTGGTAGTGCCTTCTCCACCAGCTTTCCAATCAAATGTTAAAGCAAATTCAGGATAGTTTCCTAATTCTACTAAAGTAGATACCATTGTAACTGAAGTAGTATTGGCATAGGATGCTGTTGCACCATTGTCTGATGAAACATATAATCCATTACCTGTTCCGTTAGCACCAGCAGCACCAATAAACCATTTATTAGTTTGTGTTTCATTAATTATTGTTAATGTGTTGTTAACATTAGTGTCTTCAAAATCACAAGTAAATGGTAAAATATTGGCAAATGTAGGTAAAGTAACCTTTTGAGCGTCTGTAAATGCTCCATTACATCCTCTTTGAATAGCAACCCATACAGAATCTCCAGGTGTAAATCCAGGGATAATATAAGGTAAAGTTGTTCCTGTAGATACAGGAATAATAGTTGCTGTTGTTGGGTCAAATGGCGCTGTTAAGTTAGTAGCATATGCTATATTATATCCAGAACCTTGGTCGTCTGTATTATCCCAATTAACATAAACTGAAGTTGTTGATGAAGCACCTATAGATAATCCATAAACATTTGGACAACTTGGAATGTAATCAACTACAAAATCATCAACATAAGCTCTTGCGTATTGACTTGCAGGTGCATCAGCAACTAAAGCAATATATTGACCAATACCAGTATAACTGTTTAATAATACTGCTTTATCTTCCCAAACATTAACCTCTGAAATAGTTTGACGAGGACCAACAGGTACGAAAGTGGAGAAATCATTAGGATCTGTCATAACTCCAACTTGAATTCCATTTGTATCTAAAGTTGAATAACGCATTTTAAATTCAACCATTAAAGTGTTAACTGGAATAGTAGGATCAATTGGATTACAAACAGCAACTGTTCTAGTATTATTATATGCATAAAAATACATTGCTCCTGGAGAAGAGTAATTAGTAGTTGAAATATAAGGATAGTTTGCAGTAGAGTATGTAGTTACGTTTCTTGACCAACAAGTAGGATAAGATGTAGCAGCTGTTCCTGTTCCGTAAGTATCAAAGTTTTCTGTATATGGTATAGTTAGAATATTATCACAAGGAGTTCTGAAAGTATATATTGAGCTTGCATCTGAATATGTTGCATCACTACAAAGAGTGGTTACATAAACTTCATAAGCTGTGTTTGAAGTTAAACCTGTTATTTGATGAGGTATTGCAAATACATCAACATCTGTCCAAGTTGGAGTTCCAGCTTGTCTATAATATAGTTTCCATTGTGCATCTGCAAGATCTGAAGGGGTAAAGTAAATATCTGCGTCAGTTTGAGTGACGTTTGCAGCATATAATGAATCTGGATGAGGACATGATGGTATAATATCAACCACAACATCATCTAACCAATAATAGTAAATTGATGAAACAGTTACATGTTTGAAAGCAATATGATTTCCAGCTCCTGTTAATGTAGTGTTATTAAATAATACTTCATATTCAGTAAAATTTGTTGAAGTAGGCTGAATTGTTGTTACCAATTCAAATGAAGATAGGACAGCAGGGTCTGACATTACTCCGACTTCCATAGTTCCTGATGATGTAGTACTTTCTGCTTTAAGCATAAATTTAACCTTCAAGGTATTTATATCTATGTCGATTGGTGGTGTAATTGCATATGTAGGTACTGTTGCAGATGAAGATTGGAATCTTAAACTTGCAGGTGAACTAGTTGAATATGCAGTTACTATTGAAGGATATGGAGTTGTGGTGTTTAATACTGGTCGATACCAACAAGCAGGGAATGTTCCTACAGTTGTTCCATAAGTATCAAAGTTTTCTAAAAATGGTAATGTTGTTATAGATTCACAAGGTGTGCGGAAGCTATAAACATCACTTGGTTCTGATAGTTCATCTCCACAATCAGTTGTCAAATAAACATCATATTGAGTATTTCCAATTAAATTCTGTAAAAAGTATGGATTAGCTGTAACATAAACTGAGTCATAATAAGTGGATGACGCTGGTTTATAATATAACCACCAAGCGTTGTCTGTTGCATTACCAGAAGTCCAACTAATCTCTGCGTCAGTTAAAGTAATATTTGATGCAAGAATTTGTGTTGGTCTTGCACAATCAGGTATTTCTGAAACAACAAGATCATCAAGATACATATAATTTGAGGAGCCTGAATATGTAACCTTAAAGCCAATATAAGTTCCTTGTCCTTGATATGGAGCAAAGCTAACTTCAAAGTCTTCCCAAACACTTGTTGCTGATGGTGAAAGATTGACTATTTCATTAAAAGTAGAAATATCATTAGGATTTGACATTACTCCAACAGAAATATTATAAGAAGCAGATGTTTTTCTTAACTTAAAGTTTGCTCTCAAAGTATTTATAGCAATAGTTGGGTCTATACTTGGAGTCAAAGCTAAATTATAGCCAGAAGAAGCATAAAAATACATCGAGCCAGGTGCTGAGTTATTAGTAGTGCTAATATATGGATAAGATGTATTAGTTGAAGCTTTTATCCAACATGTTGGGAAAGTTCCTGTTCCTGTACTATAAGTGTCAAATGATTCTGACCAAGGAATAGTTGTTATTGATTGACAAGGTGATGTAGTTACAGATATAATATTTGTTGCTTCAGATAATTCAGTTGCGCAAATTGTTTTCAAGTATATATTATATGTAGTATTTGTATCAAGGGTTTGGAGTGTGTAACTTGTATTAGAAGTAACTAAAACTGAATCATAATCTGTTGCAGCTAAAGTTTTATAATATAAATACCAAGATGCATCTCCTACATTTCCAGGAATCCATGAAATTTGCATTTCTGAGTTTGTAACATAATTTACTGTAACATCTGATGGACGAACACAATTTGGTAATTCGGTAATTGAAACATCGTCAATATTCAAATAATACCCACCAGTAGTGTTCCTAACAAATGCAATTTGGTAATCTCCAAAATATTGATTTAAGTTAACTTCATATTCTGTCCAATCACTTGCAGGTATAATTGTATTTGGCATAATGTCAACAAATAAACTTGTATCTGCTTCTGCATCTACTACTCCATTTGTAGTTACATCGAGTATCTTTACAGAAAGATCATCAATATATGTAGAATATCCTTTTGCCCAAAAACGTAATCTTTCATTTCCTGTTAAAGAAATTGGAGGTGAAATCATCCAATCGCCAGATAATCCAGCTGAGGTAGAGCCACTATACATTTGAAGAGCACCAGTGCCAGAATGTACATATGAAGAAGTTGTGGTTTTTCTCCAAACTCCACTTGCTTGAGTTCCTCCATTAATATTTGTCCAACACCATGGGTGAGTTCCTGTATTTAATCCATAAGCTACAAACCAAACTCCTTCAAATCCTTCATTCCATGGAATAGTTGTTATTGCTTCACATGGCATTCCAACGTTTATTGTGTTTGTTGCATAAGTTGTATCACCACTTGAACAAATTGCATACAATCTAACTTGGTAAACTATGCTTGATTGAAGTCCTGTTAAAACAAATGGATGAGCGAATGCATCCTCACTTTGCCATGTTGTTTCATCTATTGGTTTATATTCTACAATCCACGACAAAACATTTGCATCATCAGTTCCATCCCAATCCAATGTAATAGAATTTGGTGTTGCAAGAGAGTCATAATCAGTAAGCCCAGTTGGGATTGAACATGATGGAGTAGTATTAATCATTAAATCATCAATATACATTGAATTTGTTGCTCCATATCCTTGAACTTTAAATGCGATATGCTGACCTATACCTGTATAGTTTGTGAAATCTACTCCAAATATTTGCCAAGTACTGGTTGATGTTGGGGATAAATTTGTTATAGAATCAAATGTTGTTGCATCAGTAGGGTCAGACATTACTCCAACAGTAATATTGTATGCAGCGCTTGTTTTATATAATTTAAAGAAAGCTGAAAGTGAATTTATCGGTATTGATACGTCAAATTCAGGAGTTACAGCAATATTATATGTAGTACTATTTGTATAAAAATAAAGTGCCCCAGGAGAGCTACTATTTGTTGTATTAATATACGGACGATCTGATGAATATGTATTTATCTTACTCCAACAAGAGGGGAATATTGTTGTCCCTGTTCCATAAGAGTCAAATGATTCAGAATAAGGTAAAGTGCTTATTATATCACAATCCGTTCTAAATGAACCTTCTCTCCAAGTACTTTCATCTCCTAGAGAGCAAATAGCTTTAACTCTTACATCATAAAGAGTATTAGCAGTAAGATTTGTTATTGTAGTGGTTGTGCTGTAAGCAGGCAATGATATTGCATTAGTCCAATCAGCTTCGGAAGCTAATTTATATTCCATCTCCCAAAGAGTGGCTGTACCATTTTCAACCCAGGTAATATCTATACTGTTTGGAGTATTATTATCATAGGTTAACATACCAGGCTTTGGACAGGTCGGAGGAGTTCCAAATTCAAATTGAATATTATTTCTGTCAGTAGTTAGAGTTCCTATATAAGACCCTGTTACAGGATCAATTGGAGTAGAGCCGTCTACCTGATAACGTAAAGTATAATTGCCCGAAGCTGTATGAGTATAGAAGGTTGAATTGCTACTTGTAGAATAAGAACCATTATTATTCAATACAGCAACAACAATATTGCTTGTACCATCCCAAATAAACGGAGAATCAAATTCAATATTTACCCAATTATTAGTTCCTGAGTTATTAAAAGTAACACTTCCTGTAAAAACATTATCCATTGCAGAAACAGGTACCCAATCGGATGTTGACGCAAAGGTGCTTTTTGTAGTGTTGCCTAAATAAATAGTAACAGGATCCTTTGTCTGAGCAGTACCATAAAAGTACTGAAAAGAGATAGAGTTTATCACCCCAACCTGTGCTCCAATTTCAGTAGCAGTAAAAATCTGCTGTGTATAGGAGTGGTTGTAAAAAGTATTAACTGGAATAGTGTATACTCCAGTTGTTCCGGAACCAATAGTAACGACTTGGGTCCAGCCTTGAATAGCGAAGACAATCGCTATCAGAAAAAATAATAATCGTTTCATCTTAAAAATTATGTTATGTTATACAATAAAAAATTCTACATTTTGTAAAACTAAATGCAAAGAAAAGAACAAAAACAAGGAAAACCTAATTTTTAAAGTTAAAAAATTGTAAACTCAAGCCCTTTTTCATTTGATAAATTGCAAATTTTATCATTTAAAATATTGTATGTAAGTACTTTTAATTAGTGTTTAAAAATTGTTAGCAAAATGTATTTTTTGTATGACGAAAATAGAAAAATAATTTATTTTTTTGATGAGGAATCAAAAAAAAATGAAAACTTTGTTCATATTTATATAAATATTAATATATTTGCACAATAAAAGGTTCTTTACTTACAAAAAAATGACCGACAATAGTTGCAATCATTTTAAATTAAAATACGTTAATGATAAGTCTGATTTATGGAATAACTTATTAATAAATTTATCCGTAGGTTTAAAAATCAAACAAAGTATGTATTTATTTTAGGTCATAAGAAATAAAATAACAAGTTTATTGAATTTGATATGTAAATATGGGCTTAAGGATAATTACATGATATCTAACTGATAAAAGATTTTTGTTATGAAAAAAGTGATTATATTAGGATTAATGATTTTGAGCTTTAGTGTTATAAATGCACAAATTATAGTATATAAAGGGAATTCTAAATATAGTAGTAGTGCTATATGTAATCTCCGAAATGATAAGGTGTATAAGAAAACTTCTAGTTTTTCTTCTGATATTATTTGCTCAATAAATAGAAATAAGATTTATAAAGGATCGAGTAGTTTCTCAAGCGATGTTCTATATACGATTAAAGATAATAAAGTATATAAAGGAAACTCAAATTATTCGAGTGATGTAATTATGAACATAAAAAATGGTAAAATTTACTAAGGAAATTCTAACTATTCGAGCGATATAATTGCCAACATTAAGGATGGTAAGATTTACATTGGAAATTCAAACTATTCCAGCGATATTGCTTTCACAATTGACGGAAATGTTACTCTGGTTGAATTTATTGCAATATATCATTCAGTAAAATATACATATTAACACTTTCTAATCTTCCAAGATACTTCAATTCAAATCGATTTATTTCATAAGCTTTAAAAGTTCAATTTGTTATAGATCAATTCTAATGCAACCTTATTCTGCAAAAAACATAAAAAGGGTTCAAATTCTAAAACCTTATTTCAACAAATTAAAACTTGATTCTAATTTACTGAAACGAAGAATTAATTTACTGAGACTTGATTCTAATTTTGTGTACAAAAAAAAGTGGCTACCCTTTTGAGATAGCCACTTTGTGTTTAGTTGTCTATTTATTGTAAATAGTTCCTTTCTTGTTATTATTTTACTATTAACTTTTGGGTTCTACTTATTTGATCATTTTGTAGTCTTACATAATATACGCCATTTGCCATATTGCTTACATTTATGGTTTCTTCTACCTTATTGTTGTTTGCTTTGGTGTTGATGGTGTTGATTATGCGTCCTTGTACGTCACTAATGGTTATCTTAACTTCGCCTTGTAAGCCGGTTACTACTAATTTAGTTTCTTGGCTGGCTGGGTTTGGATACATCATAATTGTAACTGGTGTTTGGTCTATAGTGTATAGTGTTGTGGTTGAGAAGTTGTATACGTTACCATAGTACTTTTGAGTTACGGTTCTTGCGTAGGCTCTAACATCATAGTTGGTGTTAGGTAGGAGGTTAGTGATGGTAGCTGAGATTGGGTTGGTTCCGGTTGCAGAAATTTCATTGTACTCTTCCCAAGTTTGTGTTTGGAGCTTGTATTCAAAACCTCTTGCATTGATATCTTCTGATCCTGGAGTGATTGAACCATGGAAGGTAGCTCCTGTTGTTAGTATATTAGACACTGAGTCTGTTGTTACTATTGGTGCTACTATTTCAAGGGTTGTGAATTCTAAGGTGTCACCAAATACTCTTCCATCGGTTGGGGTTACTGCATAAGCTCTTACCTTATAGGTGGTGTTGGCGGTTAGGTTAGTGGCTTGGTGTGTGAATGGAGTTGCTACTGGGCTGACTGTTTGATCTGTCCAAGTTGAACTAGCTAAATCTCTATATTCAAATCCAATTGCTGTTACTGCTTCGGAGCCTTGAACGTAGGTTGCTTGGAACATTGCTCCATTTTGAGTAATGGTTGTTGGTGGTATTGTGGTTACTTGTACGGCTTGGTGTCCTGCTGTGGTTGTAAATGTATCTTGTACCCATGCTGAATAGTTAGTTCCACAATTTGCTCTTACAAAGTAAGTGTAATGAGTTCCTGGTGTTAGGGTTGAAGGGAAAGTGTAGGTTGTGCTTGTTACATCTTCTGGTGTTCCAGTTGTGCCTAAACGTACTTGCCATGCACTTTCTGTGCCTGCTGGTATCCAACTAACAGTTGCTGTAGTGTTTTGAATATTACTAACTATTAAGTTAGTTGGTGCTTCACATGATGAGCCACTTGGGTCGTAAACTGTAATATCATCTAATCCAACTCCATATCCATAATTTTGAATTCCTTCAAAAGCTATTTGATAGGTTGAAGATGCTGAAGGTAAAGCAACTGAATCTAATTGCCATGCCGTAATACTAGAAGTATAGTATGCTAACTGTGTCCATGCACTATCTGAACTTGCTCTGTAGAATACTTTTAATTCATCTTGATCAGATCCCCAAGCTTTTTGTAGATGCCAGAAACTAACGTAAGGTGTAGCTAATCCTGAAATATCTAAAAGTGGAGAAACAAGTTTTGTTGTATATCCAGAAAAACTATCATCAAAGAAATAAGCTAATTTTTGACCTCCATGTGCAGGTGTTGATGAACTAGTTGATGAACTATAATTATCTTCATTAGTCCAATCAATTGCTCCAGAAACATATTCTTGTTGCCAACAAGCAATTCCACTTTCAAATCCTTCAGTCCAAGGGAATGATGATATTGCTCCATCAACACAAGGGGTTGTAAATTGAACTGTTTCAGAATAAATTGTTGTATCTCCATTACATATTGCTCTAACAGCCAAAAGATATTGTGTTCCTGCTGTTAGTCCAGAAATGGTTAATGGAGATGTTGATGCTGGAATATCAATTAATGTTGAACCAGTTGTATTTGTTCTGTAAGAAACAATAAAATCTGTTGCACCTGGATGATTCCAAGATACTTCTGCAGTTGTTGTTGTTGTATTTGATACTGTAACATCAAATGGTCTTGGACATGGTTCAGCAACTATTGAAATATTATCGATTGCTGCTGGAGGGGTATAATTATAATATTGGTCAAAATAGAAGAATATTAATCTTTTAACTCCTGACACATTATCAAGTGGTAATTGTTCTGTTTGCCATGTTGATTGTTGTGCAAATAATCCTAAATTATCATTTACATTACTTGGATATCCTGTTGGATTAAGAGTATCTGTTATATCTCTTAAATAAACTATTAATCCTGAATAAGCTGAACTATTATATACATAACCTTGACATTTCCAATCAAAAGTAAGTGAATATGATGCTGGTGTTGCTCCAAAATCTATATCTCTATATCCATAAGCATAAATATAACCATCTGTCATTGCATAGGATACTCCATTATTATTAGAAATATATGCTGCTGTATTATCAGTTGTATTTTGAGTTGAAGGACCATTGCCTGCTGCTTGTCCAATTGCCCAATTATTAACACTTCCGCTTAGATTTCTCCATGCTAAAGCTTCTGTTTGATTTTCGAAATCGAAAGAATAAGGAACAGTTGCTGGAGGTGCTTCAGTTACAAATGTTAATGGTGTTGACCATATAGAAGTTTCAGTTGTACAATCAGAACGTACCCATATTGTATATTCTGTTTGAGGTGTTAAACCTGTTAATTGAATAGGATTATCAGTAGTAGATACAGGAGTACCATTACTTGGATCTGTTATTGTTCCATCAGTTAATACATATTGCCATGTTGTTGCAGTTCCATTTTCTTGGAATGAAACATCTGCTGATGTTGTTGTAATTGCAGATGCAACAAGAGATGTTGGTCTTTGACAAGTTGCAAGAGGTAATACTTCAAAATTATCTATATGAAGATCATTATCAGCATTTGAAACTGTTGATTCTCCATAGAATCCAATCTTAACAATTCCTGTGTATGGAAGTGTTGTTGCTGGATCAAATAATGGTAAAACAATATGAGTTGGAGTATTTGGGATACTATCTAAAACCCTTGTAGCTGAAGTATCATTTGACCAAATTGTTGCATTTGCAGCATTCCATGTATTGCCATTATCAGTAGAAACAACAACTGCAAATCTGTCATCATTTCCAGAAGATTCAATCATGTTTGAATTATTATAATCGGTATAGAAAACATCAAATTCTATTTGTGCAGGAGAAGTTCCATCTCCCAAGTCAATAGATGGAGAAATTAACCAATAATTACGTGAAGTCCCGTAAATATTTAGTTTTGCATTACTTGGAGTAACATTAGAGTTTAAATTCCATCCACTTGTAGTTGTAGATAGAGATGCATTTCCTGTTGCAGGAAGTATTCCTTGTTTTCTTTCCCAACATGTGCTTGGAGGAACAGTATTAAATCCTTCAACTACAGTCGGAACAGATAAAGCAACACAAGCTGTTTGGAAGTTGATTACATTTGAAATTGCAGATGTATCTGTTGCATTACAAATTGAACGAACTCTTGCTTGATAAGATGTTCCTGGGTTTAATCCTGTTAAAGTGAATGGATTTGAGTTTGCTGCTACTTGTTGCCATGCTGTTGTTCCTGTTTGTTGATATTCAACTATCCAATCTGTTGCATCTTGTGATTCCGTCCAATGCAAATAAACATCAGTTCCATTGTATGATGCAGAATCCATTGCTAAGCCGTATGGCATACCGCAAGTAAGTGCAACGAAAGAAATATTATCAACCCTTGCAGGAGGATTATAATTTCCTCCATAAGTATCATTTTGCCAAGCAAAAACAAGTTGTTTTACTGAGTTAGAATAGCTCCTATCAAAAACCCTTGTAAATGTATGGAAAGAAGTCTCTTCCGCTAAAGATGCAGTATTGATTTGATATTGAGAATTTGGCAAAGTCCCAGGAGTTAAAGCAATACTCAAAGGCATTAAATACACATTAAGATCGTGCCAATCAATCTCTCCATTATTTGCCCAATCAAAAGAAAGCTCAAATGCTGGAGAATTATCAAATTCAACTAAAGTAGATACAAACACAATAGATGATGATGCAGAAGAGTAAGTTGCTGTTGCTCCGTTATCACTTGAAATATAAAGTCCACGTTCATCAATTCCATCAGTAGGATCAGAATCATTTGCTCCTGGAGCTCCAATATACCATTTATTAGTAAATGTTCCATTTTCAATTGTCCATACAGTATCTAATGTTGTATCTTCAAAATTAGCTGTAAATGGAAGTGAGTAAGCAAAAGATGGAAGAATTACTTTTTGAGCTGTAGTCCAAGTTCCTCCACAACCTCTTTGAACAGCTACCCATACAGAATCTCCTGCATTAAAACCAGGAATAATATATGGTAGAGTTGTTCCTGTAGGGATAGTTACTGTAGTAGCTGTTGTTGGGTCAAATGGTGCTGCTAAGTTAGAAGCATAAGCAATAACATAACCATCTCCTTCATCTCCTTCATCGTTCCAATTAACAGAAACTGAAGATGTTGTAGCAGGTTGTGCAATTAATCCATAAACATTTGGACAAGCTGGAATTTCATCAACTTCTACGTCATCTAACCAATAATACCAGTTATTAGCATTTGAATTATGTTTAAATGCAATATGATTTCCTGACCCTTGAAGTTGTACTCCACTTAGCATTATGACATATTGAGTCCAGTCTGTAGTACTTGGAGAAATTAGTTGAACAGCTTCAAATGTTGTTGTGTCATTTGGATTGCTCATTACCCCAACAGTTATTGTTCCTGACTGACTACTACCTACACCTTCAGCTTTTAACCAAAATGAAACCATAAGAGTATTTAAATCTGCTGTAAAAGCAGGAGTTACAGAATAAGTTGGAGTTGTAGTTACAGTTCGGAATTTAATACTTGCAGGAGAAGTGTGATAAGTATAACCATCTATTGAAGGGAAATCAGTTCCAGAATTATTATTAATTACTGGTCTTGTCCAACATGGAGGAAATGTTCCTGATGCTGTTCCATATGTATCAAAATTATCAGACCAAGGTAAAGTAGAAATTTCATCACATAGAGTTCGGAAATTAACTATTGGACTTGCTTCAGATAATTCTGTTGAACAATCAGTAACAACATAAATATCATAACCACTTGAAGGAATTAATGTTGTTAATGTGTATGGATTAGAAAAAACTTGAACAGAATCATAAGTTGTAGCTGTTGTTTGTTTATAATATATCCACCATGCAGCATCAGCTGAATTTCCATTTGTCCATGAAACTTCTGCATCTGTTGTTGTGATATTTGAAACAGTAACATTTGTTGGTCTCATACATGTAGGTAATTCTGAAATTTCAACATCATCCAAACGCAGTACATAACCATCAGGAGTTCCTTGGCGAACAAATGCAATGTATTTATTGCCAACATGTTGATTAAGGTTTATTTCATACTGCACCCAATCACCTACAGGCAAAGCTTGAGTGAATATTTGAGTAAACCCAGGCATATTACCAGTTTGCCCCATACCAGTAGTATCAAGAGTTGTGAAAGTATCATCAGAAATATAAACAGAGATTTCATCAGGTTCACCAGTAGAGTTATTAGCTCTCATAGCCCAAAATCTAAGTCTTTCATTCCCTGTAAGAGAAATCATAGGAGAAATTAACCAATCGTTATGGTCAGAATCTCCATAATCAGTGTAGCAAGCAGCATGTCTTGAACCAGAATGACTTGTTCCAGAATAAGACATATCTACATTGCTTTCCCAGAAATAGTCATAATAAGAGTCTTCTACCCCTCTATCAACTACTGTCCAGCAATTAGGAGCAGGTCTATTCCCCGGAGCAGTAATAGAAACCCAGTCCCCTTCAAAACCTTCATGCCATGGGAATGTTGTTATTGCATCACATGCTGTGGCAAATGTAATTGTAGAAGAC
>ENA-UOOH01001177-UOOH01001177.1-fermentation-metagenome-genome-assembly--contig:-NODE-1177-length-26251-cov-4.975187_pt1 | contig 26251 bp, 17 predicted proteins | sample MGYA00245778_ERZ724025 | MGnify/ENA primary metagenome ERZ724025 (study PRJEB28704, sample SAMN03018313) | fermentation metagenome | biome: anthropogenic terrestrial biome; feature: soil; material... | reverse complement strand
AAGTTAAATACATCTGATGATACTGCTCTTGACAATTTTTAATCATCGTTCATAATAGCTTGGTTGTAGAAATCTTCTACATATGGGGCAACAAAAAGGGAGGCCCTTAAGGGAGCCTCACTTTTTTTGCCGATATCACAAGACTTGGAAAAGCCATTTGCTGTTGCACGAAAACCTTTCCGCTATCGCGGCCTGTTCCGCTGGGGAGTTTTATGATCGCCTTACCTGAGTTGTGCCACACGTAGGGATTTCATGCAATGGCGCAGCAGAGCATCCTTTCTGGATGCAACATGGGAGGTAATCATATAATGACACAGGAAACAAAAAAATTCGCAGATTTCGATCTGCGGCCGGAACTTCTGCGCGCTCTGGAACGTAAGGGCTTCGAAACACCGATGCCGGTCCAGGTCTGCGTACTGGAAGACGAGACGCTCATCGACAGCGACATAATCGTCCAGGCAAAGACGGGTTCGGGAAAGACCCTTGCCTTCGCACTTCCCCTGATCAATTCGATGGACCCAAAGACCAGGGAGCCGCAGATAATAGTCCTCTCGCCCACCCGTGAACTCGCACAGCAGACGGCCCGTGAATTTGCATGGCTCGGATCGGAGTGCGGAGTAAGGGTGGCGACACTTGTCGGCGGCCTTGACATGGAGAGACAGATCCGCTCGCTCAGGGACGGGGCCAACGTGGTAGTCGGAACACCCGGCAGGGTGCTCGACCATGTACGCAGGGGAACATTCAAGACATCATCGATCCACAGCATAGTGCTTGACGAGGGAGATCATATGCTTGACATGGGCTTCCACGACGAAATGGAGGCTATCCTCCAGTCAATGGACAATGTCGAAAGGACATGGCTCTTCTCCGCGACGATGCCGCCCGAGGTGATGAGCCTCGCAAGACAGTACCTGAACGCACCAAAGAAGATCTCGCTCGTCACCGACATAACGTCCCACGAGGACATCAGCCAGAAAGCCTACATAATCCCCTCCCGGAGGAGGTTTGAAGGGCTTACCAACGTCCTGATATGGGAAGCTCCGAGCAGAGCGCTTCTCTTCTGCGGCACCAGGGCGGAGACTCAGGACATCGCGGACAAACTTTGCGACATAGGCTTCAAAGCCACACCCATCCACGGTGATATGAGCCAGCGGGAGAGAAACTCGGCTCTTGGAGCTCTTCGAGGAGGCCGTGTCAATATTCTCGTAGCAACTGACGTAGCTGCAAGGGGCCTCGACATCGATGCCGTAAGCCACGTCATCCAGTTCGGTCTGCCCCAGAACCTTGAGTCCTTTGTTCACAGGAGCGGAAGGACGGGGCGGGCCGGACATGAGGGAAGCAATATGCTCCTGCTCACAGCACGCGAGGCAAAACAGTTCAGATTCATGGCTTCCAATGCCGGATCGAAAATGAAGATGGAATGGATACCGGCACCTGACGCTCTCGAGATAGAGGGACAGGCCAGGATCCGTTTTGAGAAGACACTCCTCGAACATGCCCTCGAATCGGACGAATTCCAGTCATGGGCTGAGGAACTCCTTACCCGTGACGAAGCCATGATGCTCGTCTCAGGGCTGCTTGCCAAGGCATACGGGGACCAACCTGCCGGATATTCGATCAGGACTGACGTAGAGGCTGAGATGAACAGGGAAAAGTCAAGGAACGACAAAGGCCGCCAGGGAACAAGCGCCTCATCCGGCAGAACTTCGGACGGCAGGAAAGACAGGAGCGCAAGGCCCGTTATGGGAGGAGGACTTATGGTACAGTTCTCTGAAGGCCGCGACGACGGATGGGAAGTAGGAGCACTTCTCGGACTCATGTGCCGCTGCATAGGGGTCGGAAGGGAAGACGTAGGCAACATTAAGCTGCGCGACAACAGTGCATCGATCGAACTTTCAGCAAAAGGCGCCGCTCTTTTTGAAGCAAGGAAGGAGCGGCTCGAGAGGGAAGGGCTCAACGTTACTTCTGTCAGGAAGATAGAGCCCCGTCCCCATGATCAGCCCGACCACAGGGACGGCGGCAAGGGCAGGCCAGAAAGCAGGGCACCCCACCGCGACCGCAGGCCTTCCGGCACCAGGGAAAGAGATACCGACCGTCCTAAGAGAAGGCGCATAGTCAAATAAAAGTGATCTGCCAATAGGATCAAAAGTTGCCCGCCAAAAACTCTCAACGAGTATTCGGCGGGCAATTTTATTTTTTATATGCTATACTTTCACATCATCAAATATATTTTAAATGACTTGTATTTGTAAGTATAGAGGAGGTATTTCGATGATACACAACATAGCGTTGGCAGGATGCGGCAACGTAGGGACCGCGCTCCTTGAGATCCTGCGTGAAAAACGTACAGAACTGTCGGAAAAATATGGATTTAATTTCAGAGTTACGCTGATAACCGACCTCATGAAGGGTACTGACCTCGACCCCGAAGGGCTTGACCTGGAAAAAGTCGTCGGAAGCCTTAAGGAGGGGAAGGGACTCGCTTCATTCCCAAAAGGACAGGGCACTTTCGGAGAACTGCTCGAGAAGTCGCGCGCAACAATGCTGGCGGAAGCCACCCCGACAGATCTGAAGACAGGAGAGCCCGGTCTGTCCCACATCAGGGCAGCCCTCTCAAGAGGAATACATGTCACGACCACCAACAAGGGCCCAGTGTCGGTAGCTTTTGATGAACTCAGCACACTCGCAAAGAGCTGCGGTGCAAAATTCAGGTACGAGGGGGTCGTGATGAGCGGAACACCGCTCCTCCAGATGCTCCGTTCGGGAATGGCCGGATGCACCGTTTTGAAACTCGAAGGAATATTAAACGGGACTACCAACTTTATACTGACGAAAATGAGCGACGAAGGTTCATCATACGCTGAAGCCCTTGAGGAGGCAACTTCCCTGGGCTATGCCGAATCTGATCCCTCAGGTGACGTACAGGGCTGGGACGCAGCCGGCAAGGTCTCCATCCTTGCAAAGATCATCTTCGGCAAGGACATCCCTGTATCAGAGGTGGAAAGGCAGGGAATAACCTGCGTCACCCCGGAAAAGATCAAAGAGGCATTTGACAGCGGCTACGCAGTAAAACTGATCGCCGGACTGAACTGGGTAAACGGGATGCTTTACGCATATGTGACACCAAAGGAGATCCCGTTTTCACATCCTCTTGCTTCCATCAAGGGAGCAACGAACGCCGTTTCGATCACTAGCGACAACCTGGGAGAGGTGACCCTCATCGGGCCGGGTGCGGGAAGGCGTGAGACCGGACAGGCGCTTCTCGTCGACCTGATCGCGATGTGCAGGGACTGAGCAGGACACACAAGCGTACCAGAGCATAAAAAGTATGGAATAAAAGAGAGGGCCCGTATGAGGAGCCCTCTCTTTCTATTGTTCTGATGATAATTATTGAAACGTTACTTCCTAAGTTCACCCGATTTGATCTTTGCGTCAAAATCGGCAGTGAGCCGTCTCAGCTCCTTCGTGAGCAGAAGGAGTCCGATAAGGTTGGGGATGGCCATAAGTCCGTTGAGCGTATCAGAGAGATCCCACAGGTTTGTGAGTATCCCTGCTCCGCCCCATCCGCCGAGAACTACGAGGACTATCCAGGCAATTTTAAACGGCTTGATCATTCCGGGACCGCACAGATAGACAAGCGCGGTCTCTCCGTACCAGTACCATCCGAGTATCGTTGAGAAGGCAAACAGAGCAAGCCCCAGCGAAAGTATTATTGCTCCCACTCCTCCAAGGGTAATTGAGAAAGCAGAGAGGGAAAGCTGGGCTCCGGTAAGTTCGGGCTGGCTGGTCAGAACACCGGTCGTAAGTATCGATGTCGCGGTAAGCGTGCATATTACAATGGTATCCATAAAAACTTCAAAGAGACCGTAGAGCCCCTGGCGCACGGGATGGTCGACCTTTGCCGTGCAATGGACCATAGGAGCGGAACCAAGGCCTGCCTCATTTGAAAAGACTCCGCGTGCTATACCACGTGTGATGGCCGTCTTGACCGCCCAGCCGGCAAGTGCGCCCGGAAGAGCCATCGGGTCTCCGAAAGCTCCCTGGAAAGCCATTGCTATCGCTCCCGGGATCGCATCCATATGTTGGAAGATAACGGCAAATGCACCGAGTATGTAGAAGATAGCCATAAAAGGAACAAGGTAAACTGTAACTGTCGCAATGCTTGTAAGTCCGCCCCATACGACAAGGCCGGTGAGTATTGCCAGAGCGATCGCAGTGTAGATATGCGGGATGCCGAACGCCATAAAGATTCCTTCAGCTGTCGAGTTGGCCTGGACCATGTTTCCTATGCCGAAGGAGGCAAGGAACGCGAAGAGGGCGAAGAGTACTGCAAGCCACTTCATTCCAAGTCCCTTCTCAAGGATGTACATCGTGCCGCCCCTGAACTGTCCCTCTTCATCCTTTTCACGGAACCTGACCGCCAGCGTAACTTCACAGAATTTCGTCGTCATGCCGAATATAGCGGATATAAGCATCCATACAAGAGCTCCGGGGCCTCCGAGGTGGAGTGCCGTAGCGACGCCTGCGATGTTACCGGTCCCTACTGTTGCGGCAAGTGCGGTAGCCATTGCGGCAAAAGATGAGATGCTTCCTTCCTCAGAGCTCTTTTCCCTGAGCCTGCCGAAGACTTCTCTGATCATGAGACCAAAATATCTTACCTGGGGAAAACCAAGAACCAAAGTGAACCAGACGCCCGTACCTACCAAGAGGGTGAGCATCCATGGGCCCCAGACGATCCCATTGATCACACCGTTGATTTTCCATATAGCTTCCACAAAAAATTCCCCCTTAAAATTAAAATAATAAAGCGATAAAATGGAGACACCGCCCCATGCTCCTTTCACAGATTATCACGCTGCATTATATTTGTCTACGATTTTATATAATCTTAATCAATTGTTAATGCAGCCCGAAGCACTGAAAAAGAGAGTCAGCCTATCCTAAGTTTAAGCAGGTTCCAGTTTTGCTTTCATTTTGATCTTTATCTTCCGGCCACTCACCTCCTAATATCGTTCTATTAATTGTTCGGCAATATTGACAGAAACAACATACCGAATTTTCTAAATTTTACAAATAAACATTCAATAAGACAAGATGTTAATTTTCATTTTTAACAAAATGTACGGACATGTTTTTAAAATGCGGCTGAGCAATGGCTGAGCATCGCGAGCGGTTGCTGAGCAGTCGTAAGTGCAGGCGGAAACTGCATCGCGGAGAATTTGTCCGAAGACCTATCGGGCGGAGAATTTGCGGCGTTTAACGCCGCGGAGAATTTGCTCGCTTCGCATCGCGGAGAATTTGCCTGACTCCGTCAGGCGGAGAATTCAAGATTTATGGTTTGAGGGCAAATTCACCGCTGAATGGTTCATTCAGCAAATTCTCCAGCGATGGACTACGCGAATTCTCCGCAGCCGAAGGCTGTAAATTCTCCGGCGGACGACTCAGCCGCCAGCCTTCCAAGCTAGCGCTACGAGATGCCGCAATTGGGGCAGATCGGAGATGATAGCGACGCAGGTTTTAAGGCTTTAGCGGTTGTTTACACCAAACGCAATTGGGATTTAGAGCGAGTGATAACGACGCAACATGAAAAAATTCAAACTACGACGTATATGAATACGTCGACGTGAAGGATTTTGAGTGTTGCTAAGTTAGCGCCGCTATAAATCCCAATTGCCCCAATTGCCAATTTTTTGGGCAATATAGAAGACATACCCATAAAATTGCTTGTATTTTGAGTAGAGCTCTGCCTCTCTTCTCAGGAATTCGACCATATTCTCTGCGGTCTTATTCCCGGGGTGTTTTTTCAGGAATTCCTCCTGCCTTGCTTTTTGCGGGATAAAATAATTGTCTGTCCAGCAGGTTTCAGGCAGTACGAATGCGGCGACCGGAATATAGCCTGTCTTTTGCATGATGGAAATATTGTGTGCTATGGTGCTGATCTCAGGGACTGCTTCTGTCCACCATTTCTCGATCTCCGCGGGGCGATCGTCTGTGAACCATGACTCGTACGTCACGGCAACGTAACCATCTTTTTTGAGGAAGCGCTTCCAGTGAGCCAACCCTTTTTCAAAACCGATATTGCCAATCGCACCCTCAGACCATATGATGTCGAATTCTTCATCGCCGAACTGCAGATCATCCATTGAGCCGACAATGCCCTTGACCCGGTCCTGCAAACCGTGCCTTTCGGCTTTTGCGTTGAGTTTGTCGATCGAACCGGCGAAAAGGTCGAGGGCTGTGATCGTCGCTTCTGTGTTCTGTGCCAGCACCATTGTCTGAAAGCCTGTGCCGCAGCCCAGATCGGCAATTTTCGTTTTGTTTGAAATATTTCCGATAAAACTTAACGCCCTGACAGTCTCTTCTGCACTGCCGGGCCCCTGTCGTTCAAGCTCCGTGAAAAATTCATTGATGAGAGCAAAATCAATCTCGTGGATCGTTATTTCTTCCATTGTCATACTCCTTATTTTCATATTGTGATTCACATGGCCGTTTGACCATATTTCAACATGCTGTGACTCTGCCCCGAACGACCCGGGCAGATAAACGATCATTAGATCAAGCTTGATCAACTATTGTGCTGATCTAATTTTGACCGTATATTTCTTTTCTTATCTCCGCAGCCCTTGCGTGAGCAATAAGCCCTTCGCCGCGGGCCATATTTGAAACAAGACTGCTTATTTCGAGCATAGCCTGTTTTGTCATACTCTGATGAGTACAAACTTTGAGGAATGTGCCGGCCCATACTCCGCCGGTATAACGCGCTGCTTTCAATGTCGGCAGAGTATGGTTCGTGCCCGATGCATAATCACCGAATACCTCGGCAGTATATTGACCTATGAAAAGCGAACCGTAATTGGTCAGACTGAGGACTGCTTCTTTGGGTTCATTAACGATGACCTCTAAATGTTCAGGAGCATAACTGTTGGTAATGTCTATTGCCTCGCAAAGACTGTCTGCAAGCAACACCTCTCCATAATCCTCCCACGATCTTGATGCTATGTTTGCTGTAGGAAGTGCTGCCAACTGTTTTTCAACTGATGAAATAACTGCTTTTCCAAGTGCTTCGTCAGTGGTCACAAGTATTCCCTTTGCCAGAGGGTCATGTTCTGCCTGTGCCAACAAATCAGCTGCGACTATGCGCGGATCCGCACCTGCGCCTTCTTCAGCCATTACAAGAACTTCGCTTGGTCCTGCCACAAAATCTATCCCGATCTTGCCGTAACACTGGCGTTTGGCTTCTGTTACATATTGATTTCCGGGACCGACTACCAGGCTTACGGGAGCGATCTGTCCTGTGCCATATGTGAATGCAGCTATTGCCTGGGCACCGCCTACTGCATATATTTCGTCCGCGCCTCCGATATCCATTGCAACCAGTGTTTTTGGATCAATACTTTCACTTTCTTTAACTGAGGGGGAACATGCAGCTATTCGCCTGACCCCGGCGACTTTAGCCGGGATGGTCAGCATAAGGGCGGTCGAATAGAGCGGATAACTCCCGCCTGGGACATAACAACAGCACGAATCGACCGGAATGATCCTATGTCCAAGATAAATCCCCGGATTTGTCTCAAAACGCTCCAGTTCGCGCATTGTGGCTTTCTGCGCTTCTGCAAATGCTTTGATATGTTCCGCGGCTTTTCTCATATCGGCTAATTCCTGTTCACTTATCAGATTATAGGCAGCCTCGATCTCTGCACGGCTAATTCTTAAGTTACGTCGCTGATTCTGGTCGAATCGAATATTATATTCAACCAATGCCTTATCACCATTGAGCCGTACATTTTTTATAATAGCCGACACATTATCTATAAGCTGCTGATTATCTTCATTGGTACGCGGTTTTGCTTTCTTGATGACTTTCATCGTTATTGCCCCCAGACGTTATACTTTTTAAATTTTATTTAAGAAAAAGAGGAACTATTGCTTTCTTATCTGGCACAGAAAACGGGATAAATTCCAATCTATACCCGTCTGCTGCAAAAAGTTTTTTCGGCCGATCCAATTTACTGCCCGGCAAGTCAGACCTATCCACCCTCTGACTTGCCGGTAAAATGCAATTATGACTTATAGCTGTCCGATTTTTCTAAGGGTTTTGTCGGATACGGGGCAATTTCGATGTGAAGGATAGGCGTTTCATCCATAATGATTTCAGCCTCTTTTAAAGTTAGATCAAGCACATGTCCGCCTTTTTGGCAGTCGTCTGAAAGAAAGTGCAAATGGTAGCCTGCAGCATTTGTATTGCCCATGTATGCGGGCATCCAAAACCCCACCAGCCTTCCGGATATTCCGTGGTATTCAAATACGCTCTGTTCCTTCAGCGCATCGGAAAGAAGTGGGAACGGCAGCTGATATGGGCCGACACTGCGTACTTTTATTGATCGAAATTTCCCTTTGGTAACGACCGCATACGGTAAATCATCCCTTTTTCGAAGTTCATCCAGTTTTGTTCTCAATTGATCAAGGCCCATTCTGCAAGGTTCAATTTTCTTAGTTATATCTGCCTCAAAAGACGTAACTGTGTAAAACGGACTTTGTACATTGTCGTTTTCGACAGTTACTTTTCCTGTCTTAGCAGCCTTATATACCACACCATCCAGTATGATCATCTCTCCGTCAAGTCCGGTAAATGTCCCCAGGCCAACGTCTCCCTGAGATTTTATTTTTTCAACAGAAGCGACGCCCTCATAATTCCCGGCTAAAAGCGCTTCTATTGTTGACCCCTGATAAAGAACCTCATTGTCAGGCTTTGGGTCCGCTGATGCTGCAAACTGAGATGCAGCTATGAGCAGAACAGAGCATGATATCAATACAATTTTTTTCATATTTTTTACTTCCTTTCTCGGATAAATGCTATTTCAATGTAACAGTATATATAGCAGTTACACGAGAATGATACAATCTTTCTAAGTATGCACTGTCCTATTATAGCGAGAGGGTGTGTTAAAAGATGAAAAAAATATTGATTATTCTTCTGATATTTTTGGCTGCCGCTTGCCGGGTTTTCGCATCGCAGAATGAAAATGCAAATACATATAATTCCTTCAGTGCCTATTGTAAAACTGAAATGGCAAAGGTCCTTGATACTTATAAGGGCGAGCAATACTCCGTTGTTTATATGAAAGCAGGCAAAAAACCCGAACACTGGAAGAAGACTTCAGAGAGAGTGGACCCTGTTTACGATATAAAGATCCAAAAAGCAACAGAACCGGGGGAACCGGATCCTGCAGTACTTATCGTAAAACACTTAACTGCATTTTATGCCGATAATTTTGAATCTGAACAAGGGGCAAGAGCTGAAACCAAGGTAGTTGACAGTGGGCAAAGAGTTTATAAGTTTTTTATGTCATATGAAAACGATGAGTGGGTTTTGAAAAAAGTAATCAGATACACCCACTGGCATAATAAGAAATGGCAAACAATGTCGCCAACAAGTGTTTTTGAGATACTACAGAGCAGAAATGAGATAAAAAAATAGTGCGGCGTAAATAAGCCGCGTGAAGCGGTGATTTTTATCGCCGTGAAGCAATGGCAGAACGAATGTATGGGATCACACCGCCGACATATTTAGCGCAATTAAAAGGATAGTGTCAATTTTATACAATACAGATCCTTAATATTTGTTAACCTTGACGCAGCTGAATTACTAGGAGTGAGCTTATGAACAGGATCAAATTAGTTATTGTTATGGTCTTATGGGGCAGCTTGGGAGTTTTTACAAGATCCATTCCATTGTCTGCTCTGAGCCTGGCTTTCCTGAGGGCATTGATCGCACTGCCGGTCCTTTTTGCGGCATTGAAAATGAAAAATACTGAAAAGGTGGAATGGCGGCTGTTAAAGCCTTACATCATTTCCGGCTCGATACTTGGCTTTGGCTGGCTGACTTTATTCTATGGATATAAACATACAAGTATCTCATCAGCTGTGATCCTCTATAACATGTGTCCGGTCTATGTGATGATAGCCGCCCCCCTTTTACTGAAAGAGGCCATTTCAAAGATCCAGATCGCTGTGGTTTTCTTCTCATTTCTGGGGCTGGTTTTGATCGTCGGACAAAACCTGTCGGAGGGGTATGGGTACCTGGGAATGGCACTCAGTGCAGTTTCAGGAATGCTCTATGCAACAATTATCCTTATTAACCGGAGCATAACGTCCAGGGTAGATAATCAAACCGGGACTTTCGTACAAATATCTGCGGCGATGATCGTTTTACTGCCATTTGTTCTGGCAGAAGGGGATATATCAACGATCCGGGACCTGAATGCTGCGGCGGTCATTTATACCATTCTGTTAGGCGTATTGCATACCGGTATCGTCTATACCATATTCTTCTCCCTGACCACTCAGATGAGATCTGTTGAAATAGTTCTCTACAGTTATCTGGAACCCTTATTCGGCATCTTATTCAGCGTGATCTTCATCGGAGAGAAACTGACCGTCCTTCAAATCATCGGCGGGACCCTTATTTTAGGTTCAACTTTCATTGGGGAAATACTTAAAAACAAGAAAAAACCGGCCCTGCCCTCCGCCATGCAGACATGACCGTCATAGTCACCCTTGCGTCTCAGCAGTCGTAAAGATAGGCAGAAACAGCATCCTCCGGGAGTGGATCAGAGTCGGTTGCAAATCTGTTGCGGATCGGTCTGATAGAACATAAGAATATTGACCACGATATTTTCGCAAAAAACAGGGTCCTTAAGCTGAAGCTTAAGCAGACCCTGTCGACGAGATCCGTTACGGAAAACCGCAACTGTCTCAAGACTATATATTATACTTGACTTCTCTTTTTTCATCAAGCGGACAACTGTGGCATCTCGCGGCCCTGACTTAGCAACACTTGCGGCTTCAGAAGCCGAGGAGAATTGCGACCAAAGGCCGCAGAGGTCCAAAATCCCCGTCGTTCCCGGACGCTACTTGACGGGAATTCAGCGTCTTTTGTTTGGGTTCCAAAAAGCTAGTCATAGACTAGATTCGAAGCCGCTGGATCCCCGATACAGGCATTCGGGGACGACGTGAGTGGGTGCAAGGTTTAATTCACCGCGACGCCTTATGTCGCAAATTCTCCGCCGGATAAACCACCCGGCAAATTCACCGCAGCGTTTCTCAGCTGCGAATTCTCCGTGGTTTTAGCCACAGCCCTTGAATTCCCCGGCGGAGGCAGTCTCCGCCTGCGTTACAACAGGCCTATCGCCTCATCCTCATACAGCGGCCGTGATATCAGATATCCCTGTATCTTTTCGCATCCGTTTTTCAGCAGATACTCCATCTGCTCTTCGTGCTCTACGCCTTCTGCGATGATGTAGTGGCCCATTTTGTGGGCTATTGATATTATGTCTGCAGTGATAGCCTTCTCTGAGTCAATTTCCATGAGCTTATCGATAAAATATTTATCTATCTTCAGACAGTCGACATTAAGCTCATGCTCCCTTGCAAGTGATGAATATCCCGTGCCGAAGTCATCTATCGCGATGATCATTCCTTTTTCTCTGAGTTCGCCGAGTATGCAGTTGATCTCACTGTAATCTGAGGTGAAGACTGACTCAGTTATCTCGATCCCGAGATCCTTCGGACTGGCATCCATCTCCCCTATCATATTCAGAAGGTCTTCTTTGAAATCATTTGCCAGCACCTGAATAGCTGAGACATTGACTGAAACTGTGACGTCTGCGTGGCCTGCATCCCTGAGCCGTCCAATAAAGGCGAGGGCCCGGAGGATGATTTTTTTGCCGATCGGGATTATAAGTTTTGTCTTCTCCGCGATCGGTATGAATTCGAGCGGAGGAATGAAACCAATTTTGTCGCTCTTTATCCTCGCCAGTGCCTCAAAACCGGATATGCGTCCCGAACTGAGATCAAGTATCGGCTGATATTGCAGGTATAGGCCTCCATGGCTCTCATTGTCGGCAATCAACGCCAGTTCGCGTTTGATGTTCTGCTCCCGGACAATTTCCCTCTCTGTTTCATCATCATAAAAATAGACATTAAAGTCATTTCCGGGGATGCTAAGTGCCTTTTCAGATGAGATCAGGAGTTTTTTCAAAAGCTGGTCTATATCGGTCACGCTCTCCCCGTCTATTTCAACGATGCCTATACCTGCTCCGGTTCTTTCCGGTGAGAGGAATTTTTCCAGCATTGATATAACGGCGTCGCTTAATTGAATCAGTTCGTCCTTACCCTCGTAGTCTTTGATGAAGAAGACAAATCGGTTTTCATGGGCATGAAAGAGCATGCGTCTATCCGTACAGAATTTTTTGAGGAATTCGGATATCTTTTTGAGCAGTTCCTGGGTGTAGTTGAAACCGTAAGCTGTGGTCAACGAGTGGACCGCAGAGAGGTTGACGCACATAAGAGCTTTTTTCCGGTCTGTATACATTATTTCATCGTTTTTAAGCGTACTCTCCAAATAATTTCTGTTGAAGAGGCCGGTCCATCTGTTATGGTCATTGTTATACCTGAGAATATTCTCAATTTCTTTGCGGTCAGATATGTCTATGATGATCCCTTCAAGGGCTTCCACTTCGCCCTGACGGTCAAAGATGCCCTCCGCAAGCTCAAGTACCCATTTGCGTTTTCCGCTGATGGTAGTGATCTCATATTCGTACTTAAAGGGGAGCCGCTGAGGAAGTATCCGTTTCCACTCATTCGAGAGAAGATCGCGATACTCCGGAGTTATGATATCGTCAAAGGAAAGATCCCTGTTGTTGATGAGGCTTTCAGGAGGATATCCGGTCAGCTCCACACAGCCGTCGGAGACAAACTGCATCGTCCAGTCCGGATCATAATTACACCTGTATGCCATTCCGGGAAGATGGGAGAGGAGGACTGTCTTGCTCCGTTCGCTTTCCGTCAGTGACTCTTCTGCAGCCTTTCGCACGGATATGTCCTCAAGAAGGCAGAGGTGCATGGGCTGCATCTCCGGATCGCCCAGAAAGTGGGATATTTTCATGTTTGTCCATACGCTTGATCCGTCCGGCTTCAAAAACCGCTTTTCCAACGTATAACCATTGATCAAACCCGCTTTGAACTGATCGAATTTTTCAAGATCGGCGGCAAGATCGTCGGGATGTGTTATTTCTGTCCACACTATATCCGTTAATTCACTGCTTTTCCAGCCAATGATCCGTTCAAACATGGGGTTGATGTTCATCTGTATATATTCAGATCGCGTGGCAAAGCTCTTGTCATTTACTATAGCTATGCCGATCGGTGCCTGGTCAAATACGCTGCGGTATAGGGCTTCGTTGAGAGCCAGTTTTTTGCTTACTTCTTTCAGTGTGGAATTCTGGCTCCAGAAGCGAAGCAGGACAAAAAATAGCATGAGGAGGCTTATTACTATTACCAGATCGGGGATCATGTGCTCCCTCAGGCGGGCATACCACTCTGACGCAGAATAATCTACCCCAAAGACCGCGATGACTTCTCCGCTCTCCGGGTCTTTTACCGGCACGATGGCGCTTATCCATCTTCCCCATCTGTCATCCGTGGGACCAAGAAGTTTTGTCTTGTCTGACTTGAAGGCAGATCTGAATTCTTCATCCGCCTCATCGTAGATCTGTCCCGGGGGGGAGTAATCCGGTGAATCGGGCGGCTCTGAATCTACAAGGATAATTATTTTGCCGTCACGTTGAGACATAAGGTAGGCGAAACGGATCGGATTGTTTGTCTTTACCAAATTTGACAGGCTGAGTTTTGTCAAGATGTAATCAGGATTCAAGACATCTTCTTCGCTGCCTGAGAGCTCCAATATATGCTCGGGATGGATGACCGACTCTACGGACTCTGCCAGCATGATGGCCTCAGATGAGGCTATCTCACTGTACCTGTTCCATGAAAAACGCAAATTAATTGCGATGAGAGAGAGTACCAGGACAGTAAGAAGGATACCTTGCAGGCGGTTTGGCCCGATCTTTGAGCTGGATTTAGAATACATATCAATTTCGTCTTTCATTCACTAAGACACCTCTCTCTTGAAACAGCATGAAATTTTCATAAAAAGGCCGACCCGAAATTAACGTCTCTATTTTCATATATTTTTGCCTGCTAGGGTCGTTGTAAATTCAGTTAAGGCAGCCATTCAATAATTATTTCAATGATTTAAATAATAGGCTTATTTGGACTAAGATGCAATGCTTTTATGTGCTGCTGAGCGGTCGCTAAGATACCGTCTCAGCTATCTCTATCGCTTAGCTGAATTTAAAACCCATTGCTTCACAACGGCTTCACGCGACCGAATCTGTCGCAGCTTCACTATGTATGTGTAAGAAGGAATAAAAGGAGGGGGATGTTACTAAGGTTTGATCGTTATCCTAATGTTTTACCATTGCTTGCCAACCGCTCGCCGCCGGGCTTTCCCGGCCGCCCTTACGCTTTCTGCTTCTGCGACTGCTTAGCTACCGCTTAGCTGAATTTAAAATCCATCGCTTAACGCGGCGTATTCTTGCCGCAGTTTCGCGCCGGATGTTCCTGCGGCAGTAAAAAACTGGTGCCGGGAGGGGGGGTCGAACCCCCACGGGTGTTACCCCGGAGGATTTTGAGTCCTCTGCGTCTGCCATTCCGCCATCCCGGCAATATTCCGACGCGGATATTCTAGCGGAATTATCCCTTGACCGCAATGCCCTTACCTTTCAAAATGTTGTAATATATACAGGGAATTCCAAAGCGGCGATTAGGGGGACAAATTATGAAAAATATTATTCTTTCGCACTATACAGTCAGGGACATCGAGCCCGAACCATGGAAGGAGACATGGGAGAACCTCGTCGACTTCGGTGAGAGGATGGCTCCGAAGCTTGAGCCAATAGACATAAAGCTGAAGCTCAGGAAGGTGATCCTTGACGAGATCTCCCAGGATACCCTGATGGCGGGAAACATGGTAACTATACAGTCGCCGGAGATCGACGTGGAGGAGACGCCCATCGAGGAACTGATGATGCTGGAGGTCGGGTTCGCTGAGTGTGATTCCTGCACGGTCCCGGACGGAGGCGGATTCCCCTGCCGGACGCTGAAGGATTTTGACGGGAACGAGAGAATGGTCCTCCCTGAGGAGTTCTTCATGGAAGCCACTCTCCGTGTGGCATTCAAATCCCAGCACGAGAGCAACTGCGGCTGTTCCGACTGTTCTTCCTGCGCCAGCGGATGCGGCGATGAAGAACGTGGGATCCGCCACTAAAGCCGGAATCCACAAGGAGAACATGATGGCGGACATAAAGGTAACAACAAAGGGCGGAGATAAGGGAACGACTTCACTGGGTAACGGCACAAGGATAGCAAAGGACGACATCCGGGTGGAACTATACGGGACACTGGACGAATGCCAGGCAGCTCTCGGGCTTGCCCGCGCAGCGTGCAAGTCTCCGAAGACCTCCGAGGACATATTCTTTCTTGAAGATTATCTTTTCAGCGCGATGGCATATTTCGCGGAATGCGATTTCCCGGAACCCGACCCCATGATACTGGAAAACGTATCCTCCAGGGTGGCGGCATCGATAAAAGAGGCCCAGATCTTCGTCAGACCTGGAGATTCTTCATGCGGCGCGGCTCTTCACCTTGCAAGGACTATAGCGAGGAGGGCGGAGAGGACAGCAACGTCACTTTTCAGGGATAATGGGATCACGGAAAAGAGTTACGCCTTCCTGAACAGGCTTTCGGACGTCATCTACATGATATCCCTCAAGGTCGACGAGGAAGAGCGAGAGATGAACAACTGACGCAATAAATGATCGGGCGGCTTATGCCGCCTTTTTTTGTCCCTATGGTCTCCGTCAGCGTTCCGGTCCCTCTTCCGGGTCGTCCGCAAACCTTTTCCAGAAGAGTTTGAGCCTCTCCCTTATCCTCGCCTCGGCCCCGATCCTTCCCGGATGGTAGAAACGCCTCTGTTCGGGGAGGTATGCCTGAGGAACCCAGTGGCTGGGTGAGTCATGGGGGTAAATGTAGCCTTCGCCGTCATTCCTTAAGTGATATGGGACTTCCATGAGATCTCCCTCTTCCACCGCTTTCAGTGCGGCCCTTATCCCAAGGTAAGAGCTGTTGCTCTTGGGCGCGGAGGCAAGGTAGACGACTGCTTCACCAAGTATTATGTCGGCTTCGGGAAGCCCGACCCTGTCGACCGCGGCGGCAGCGTTCTGAGCTACGACAAGGGCCATCGGCTCTGCCAGGCCTATGTCTTCTGATGCGAATATGCAAAGCCTCCTGCAGATGAATCTGAGGTCGTCCCCCGCGGCGAGCATCCTCGCAAGCCAGTAGAGGGCAGCGTCCGGATCGGATCCCCTGAGGCTCTTTATCAGCGCGGATATTACCGCGTAGTGGTCGTCCGCGACCCTGTCGTAGCGCTGTGTAGCTATTCCTGTGCTTTCGGCGATTATCTTCAGGGTGATCTCGCTCCCGCCGCCAAGCGCAACAGATGAAGCTGCAGCCTCAAGCCTTGTCAGTGCCTGTCTGGCATCTCCTCCGGCGAGCACAGCCAGTTTGCCTATGACGGACTTTTCAGCCGTTACGCCAAGCATGCCCAGACCTTTCACTTGATCTGAGAGTGCTCTTTCAAGCAACGATACGATATCCTGCTCTTCAAGGGGTTTCAGCGTATAAACGACCATACGCGAGAGGAGCGTCTTGTTTATCTCGAACCAGGGGTTTTCAGTCGTGGTTCCGACCAATATTATGTCTCCGGTCTCGACCGACGGAAGAAGCACGTTCTGCTGTTTTGTGTTGAAGTGGTAGATCTCGTCCACGAACGCTATGGCTGACCTGCCTGTGATCCTTTTGGAGGTCTTTGCGTTGTCTACAAGGGTGCGAAGTGTCTCGACCTTGGCGCTTACCGCGTTTATCTCAAGAAGTTCCCTTCCCGTAGCCCTGGACATTATGCGGACGAGGGTGGTCTTACCCACCCCGGGAGGGCCGTAGAGGATGCAGCTTGGGACTTTACCGCCTTCAAGCATTACACGCAAGGGTTTTCCTGGACCAAGTATGTGCTTCTGACCGGCGTAGTCGTCCAATGTCTCCGGTCGCATGCGTTCGGCAAGGGGTATCTCATAAAGTGCCGTCTTACGGTCATTTTCCCGGCTGAAAAGACTGCCCTCTTCCATTTAGAAGATCTTTCTTTCGATGAACCTCGTCAGGTCAAGAGAGTTCTTCGGCGCCTTGATCCCCTCTCCTCCCGTGCTCACTGTGGCCATGGGATAACGTGACGCAAGGTACTTTTTGGCAATGAATGATATCGTATGTCCCATAAAGTACGGCTCAAAGGACTGGCTGGCCTTCCATTCGACAGGACCGAGCACAAAATCGTCGGAGATCGTTATGGTCCCGATACCCAGGGCGGCGGCCCTGACAAGCCAGCAGTCCAGGGTGGGAGATGTCGTGTCGGGAAGCTCCAGCGTAAGGTCGTAGGCAGCGTTAAGCCACTTGTCGCCGCGCTTTGAGTGTATCTCCCTGTATTCCCACGGCGTTATTGGCTTAGGGTCGTCCAGGTCTGCCACAAGATCTGTCATTTTGGCGTAAACAGCGTCTGCCCATTCATCCCACTCAGGCTCGTTCCTCTGCACTAGGACGGCCCTCATTCCGGCTCTCCTGGCTCCCTGCAGGTCGTAAAGAAAATCTCCGATCAAGACACAGTCGGAAGGTTCCATACCTATAGAAGCGGCGGCCTCCTTAAGGGAACGGGGGTGAGGCTTCACCTTTTTCTGTTCATCCCTGCTCCACGTATGTTCGGGAAGTTCAAGGCCGATGGTCCTGGCTGCAAGTTCGATCGACTTACGGCAGTTCCTGGATACTATCGCATAGGGGATGCCTTCGGATCTCAGCCGTTTTATCAGCTCGAATGCTCCTGGTATAGGCTCAGCCCTGCCGGCCCCCTCCATTTCAAGATCGCACAGCTCTTTCATGAAGGAGACTTGATCTTCAGGGGAAAGTGTGTGAACATCTTCAAGCAGCATAGCCCTTCTTCCTCCGTAATATCGTTCCCTCAGTCCGGAGAAATCAAGCTTAGTATCCGCAATGACACCGTCCCAGTCAATGATGAAGCCCTTTGATGCTGATGGATGCCAGAATGGTGGTTTGATGTTCATAAATTTGCTCCTTCACTTAGTTTGACAGAGGCTAAAAATACCCCGCAAGAGCCGTGTACGGAAGGTCTTGACCCGCTCCTAAACAGGATTAGAACCCCACCCGCAAAGCTTGGTCGACCGACGAGGTCTCCGCCGCTGACGGGAAAAAAGTTCAGCCGGGATTTATTGTTGGCTCAAGACACAACCCGTATTCCACGCACTCCGCAGGGTCGATTTTAGGTTCCTGTTCAATTATATCGTTAAGACCAAAAAAAACAAGCGCAACAGCAGTTGTGCCCCCTGCAGCACCACCCGGCACCGTGGCATTTGCCCCTTGTCATAGTATAATCATATTGCCGGATCGACCGGCGGAATCTGCGGAGGTGATCGCCAGTTGTTTAATATTGCGGTACATGGACACTTCTACCAGCCGCCGCGCGAAGATCCATGGTCAAACGCGGTTTTGAAGGACCCCACAGCATCCCCCGCTCATGACTGGAACCAAAGGATAGCCAGCGAATGCTACAGGCCGAACTGCGCGGCAAAGGTACTGGGACCTGACGGCCGCATAGCATCTGTCGTAAACAACTATTCACACCTGAGCTTCAACTTCGGACCAACCCTGCACAGATGGATCGAAAAGGAAGACCCGGTCCTCGACCTGGCCCTCAGGGAGTCGGGCAGGAAGGCCATTGCCCAGTGCTACAGCCACATGATAATGCCGCTCGCCTCGGCAGAGGACAAAAAAACCCAGACGATATGGGGCATCAAGGATTTTGAATACCGTTTCAAAAGAAGGCCCAAAGGCATGTGGCTTCCTGAGACGGCGGTCAACACCGCTGCACTTGAGATCCTCAGCGAAAACGGCATGAGCTTTACCATACTGGCCCCGAGCCAGTGCGAGGCTGTCATCATCGACGGAGTGAGAAAAGAGACCCCGTACGGCAAAGGACTTGATGTCACCCTGCCATACCTTTGCAGGCTTCCTTCCGGAAGAACCATAACGATCGTCTTTTACCACGGCGGGCTGGCCCATGACATTGCTTTCGGAAAACTGCTGGAGAATGGCGACAGATTCAGGGACGCGCTGGTCGGAGCAATAAAGATCCGCTCGGAAGAGAGGCTTCTGGTCGTCGCCACAGACGGTGAGACCTATGGCCACCACCATAAGTTTGGTGAGATGGCCCTCGCCCGCCTTTTTGAAAGGCTTGAAACAGATCCTGAGGTACGCCTCCCGGATATCGGCACTTTCCTTGAGGACCATCCCGCAAAATTTGAGTGCGTGATCAGGGAAAATACATCATGGTCGTGCGTGCACGGCATTGAGCGCTGGCACAGCGACTGCGGCTGTAGCACGGGGGGAAAGCCCGGCTGGAAACAGGCATGGAGGGGACCTCTGAGAGAGGCGTTCGACAAGCTCGCAGAGAGGGTGGACGGAGTATTTTCCGAAACCGTTTCGCCCTATTTCGACCCATGGGAGCTCAGGAACCTTTCGATAGAGCACTTCCGCTCTGCAGGCCACAACAATAAGGAGGAATACGAAAGAGGGCTTGAGTTCCTTTCAAAGCATCTGGGAAGCATCGGTGAAAGAGAAGGGGCTTCGATCCTCTCCGCACTTGAGGCAGAGCGCATGCGGATGTTCATGTACACTTCCTGCGGATGGTTTTTCAACGACATTTCAGGCGTGGAGACAAAGCAGGTCATCTCTTTCGCCATAAGGGCCGCCGAACTTGCCGGGAACCTCTCTGACTGGGACATTATGTCAGACCTGCTCACAGACCTGGAAAAGGCAGAGGGCAACAGCAAGGAATACCCTAACGCGAGAGTCACGGCCGAACGTGAAATAATGCATAAGACCCACTGCAACGGAAACGGCAGGAACGGAAAGTACACCAACGGAGCGGCCTCCCTGGTCTCCGATCTTGAAAGCACCGGATTTGGAGGAGAAAAAATGACAGATATGAATTATGGCGGCAATCTTGCCCAGTCGATCCTGTCTACGCTGGAAAGGGATCCCGCATTCAGAAACGTAGCCTATTTTTCGATGGAGATAGGGCTTACCCCGGAGATCCCGACCTATTCGGGAGGGCTGGGGATACTGGCAGGTGACATACTTAAGAGCGCGGCCGACCTGGGTGTTCCCATGGTGGGGATCACCCTCCTTTACAAGAAGGGATATTTTGCGCAAAAGATAAACAATGAGGGAAGACAGACCGAGAGGCCCGTGGACTGGGACCCCTCAAAACTGCTCACATTCCTCCCCAACAGTGTAAGCATCATGATGAACCACAGGGAGGTAAAGGTAGGGGTATGGTCTTATACCATAATCGGAAATTCGGGACATCCCATCCCGATACTCTTCCTCGATACGGACCTTCCCGAGAACACTCCCGAGGACAGGGCGCTGACGGATGAACTGTACGGAGGCGACAACAGATACCGGCTATGCCAGGAACTGATACTGGGCATAGGCGGACTCAGGATACTCCGCGACCTCGGTTACAGGAACGTGAAGACCTTCCATCTGAACGAGGGACATGCGGGCTTCATAACGCTTGAGCTCCTGAGGGAACAGGGTTACCCTGACCTTCAGAAGATCCGCAATCAGGTCGTCTTCACTACCCATACTCCGGTGGAAGCCGGTCATGACTTCTTCTCATACGACCTCATCAACGAAGTCATAGAGAGCACCTTCATAGAGAAGCTGAGGAACACTGTCGGAGGCAGCGGGCTCTCGATGACGGACCTGGCGCTGAAGTTCAGCAGGTACGTCAACGGGGTCTCACGAAAGCACGCAGAGGTGAGCAGGGCGATGTTCAACAACGATTCCATCGATTGGGTGACCAACGGGGTGCACTCTACCACATGGACATGCGAATCGTTCGCGGCCCTCTATGACAAGTACATCCTGGGATGGCGAACGAATACAAGCAGGCTGATGCAGGCTATACAGATACCCAACGAGGAGATCTGGGAAGCACACAGGACCGCAAAGCTGAAACTTCTCGACATGGTGTTCGAGGAGACCGGACAAAAGCTGGATCCCGATATTCTTACAATAGGCTTCGCAAGGAGGGCCGCGACATATAAGAGGGCAGACCTCATATTCACCGACATAAAAAGGCTCCTCGAGATAGGCGCAGGAAAGATCCAGTTCATATTCTCAGGCAAGGCGCACCCTCACGACGAACCGGGGAAGGACATCCTGCAGAAGATACACAACATATCGAAGGAGCTGGGCACGGCCATGCCCGTGGTGTTCATCGAGAATTACAACATGACACCGGCGAAGCTGATCACCTCCGGAGTGGACCTATGGCTCAACACTCCGGTGAGGCCCAGGGAGGCCTCGGGCACGAGCGGCATGAAATGCGTCCACAACGGGATAATGAACTTCTCCGTCCTGGACGGCTGGTGGATCGAAGGATGCCTGGAAGGGCACACGGGCTGGGCGATAGGACCGGAACCCGGACCGAATGACATGAGAGGATACGATGAGTCGCAGGACGCGGAAGATCTGTACAGGAAGCTGCAGATCAAGATACTGCCGCTCTACTACAACAACAGGCCAAGGTGGATAAGAATGATGAAGCTGGCAATTTCGATCAACGCGAGCTACTTCAACACACACAGGGTCGTCAGAGAGTATTGCGAGAAAGCTTACGGAACAGTCTTCAGAGGTCTTTAGGATATGATCGCCTATAAAAATTTTACGCTCAAGGTGCTTCATATAGCTCCCGAGTGTTCTCCGATTGCGAAAAAGGGCGGACTCGGAGATGTTGTCGGCACTCTTCCAAAGGCGCTGAAAAAGCAGAGCATAGACGCCAGGGTGCTCATTCCTGCATGGCCGGGAGTACTTGAGAAGGCAGAGGAAATTGGCAGGCTGAAAAGGGAACCGATAGGCGAGATAAGCGTTGCGCTGAACTGGCGGGCCTACACCGCATCTGTCCTCGAAGCGGAGGTGAACGGGCTTCACATATATCTGCTGGACCAGCCGGAACTTTTTTCCGACCCCTGCATATACCCTGAGAAGCTGGATGCCGTGACCGTGCTGCCCTTCATCTTCCTCTCCTTCGCCCCTTTTGAACTGCTGAGGCTCACCGGATGGAAACCGCAGTTCCTCCATGCGCATGACTGGACCACAGCTCCGGTATCCGCAGCTCTGAAGTGGCACAGGTACTACTCTTACTTCAACGGCGACTACGACACGGTCTTTACGATCCACAACCTAGCATTCCAGGGAATAATATCCCCCTCTGTGCTTGAGGGCTGGGGATTCAGCCCCAGAGCGTTCTCAAACCTGGACACGGACAGCTTGGAGTATTTCGGACAGGTGAACATGATGAAGGGCGCAATTACGACAACTGAGGCCTTCACGACCGTAAGCCCCAACTACTCATGGGACATCCAGACGCCCAACGGCGGTCTGGGGCTTGACGGAGTGATAGTCGCCCACAAAAACAAACTTCGCGGGATAATCAACGGGATAGACTACGACATCTGGAACCCGAAAACTGACTCCCTCCTGCCCGCCAATTACAGTATCGGGGATATGGGCGGTAAAGAAGAATGCCGAAGGGCGCTGCTGAAGGAGTGCGGGTGGAAAGAGGACAGGAGGCCGATCCTGATCTTTGTCGGGAGGCTGACCGAGCAGAAAGGGATAGACATAATGCTGGACGCGGTGAGACCCTTTCTGGCAAAGAAGGCGAGGTTCGTGATAGTCGGCTCGGGAAACGACCTGTACACCAGAAAAGTCTTTGAATTCAGGAAGGAGTATCCTCACTCTGTGCATGAGATCCTGGAGTTCAACGAGGCCAAGGCACATCTCGCATACGCAGGCGGAGACATGCTTCTGATGCCCTCGCTCTTCGAACCTTGCGGACTTTCACAGCTGATAGCCTTCGCCTACGGAACAATCCCTGTTGCAAGGGCAACAGGCGGACTTGCAGATACCGTTATCGACGCAGACGGATCGCCGGACGGTACGGGATTCCTTTTCAAGGACTTTTCCCACGAAGAGCTTCAAAAGGCGATCGACCGGGCTTTGGCGGCCAAAGACGACGGCACGAGATGGGACGGCATAATCAGAAACGCCATGGGCTCCGATTTTTCATGGGACAATTCTGCAAAGGCCTACGCGGAGCTCTACAGGGACATCCTTACGTCAGACTGATTTTTTACATTACTGAAACATAAACTTTATGATCTCCTGACCAAATTAAAATATAATAAAATAGTTGTAACGATTACAGAAAAAATATCGATTATATTTTTTTATAGGCTATAATTATTTGTAATATCAGCGGTCCATCTCTGATTCATAACACTGCTCGACCTGAAAATAACTGACTTTTGTCCAAAAATGGCAAGGCATCGTCAAAAAGCTTTTTAAGGAGGGGTCAAGATGATCCATGGCAAGTACGGCCGGGTCCTCGGCATGGTACTGGCGGGAGGCAAGGGCGAACGGCTGATGCCGCTTACAAAATACCGGGCTAAACCTGCAGTCCCTTTCGCCGCAAAGTACAGGATCATAGATTTTGCGCTTTCCAACATGGTCAACAGCGGCCTTTTTTCTATCTACTGTCTTATACAGTTCAAAAGTCAGTCACTGCATGAACATATAGGCAAAGGGTGGCAGTTCGGCAGCGCCCTCCGCGGACGGGACTTTTTCGTGAACGTAGTACCGGCCCAGATGTGGGACGGGGAACGCTGGTACGAGGGCACCGCAGATGCGATCTTCCAGAACCTTCACCTAGTGACCCTCTTCAACGCTGACAGGATCTGCATATTTGCTGCCGACCACGTCTATAAGATGGATGTCGAGCAGATGCTCCAGTACCATGTGGACAACAAGGCCGACGTCACTGTCGCCGCTTATGTCGTCCCCTCTTCCGAGGCAAACCAGTTCGGATGCATAGCGACTGACGAGAACGGCCGGATCATCGATTTCGTGGAAAAACCCTCTGTGCCGCCGGAGATACCCGGAAGGCCCGGCTTCAGCTTCGTTTCTATGGGAAACTACATTTTCGAGAGGGAGATGCTCGAGGAATCGGTGCTTTCCGACAACGAAAAGAAGGACAGCTCCCACGACTTCGGAAGGGATATAATCCCCTCACTTTACAAGTCACATAAGGTAATGGCCTACGATTTTTCCACCAACGTGCTTCCGGGCGGCGACAGGCCTTACTGGAAGGACGTCGGAAGCATCAAGGCTTACTGGGAGGCCCAGATGGACCTTCTCAAACATCCCTCGGAGCTGAGCCTCTACAACCAGCAGTGGCCTATTAGGACTGTATCATATTCTGATCCCCCTGGATTTACATACCCCGCCGCTGACCACTCATGCTCGGTCGACGGCTGTCTGAGGGCTGAGGCAAGCCGCGTACTCGGCGCTTACGTAAGAAAGAGCGTGCTCTCCCGCAACTGCGTCATAAAACCGGGAGCAGTAGTCGAAGAGTCCATAATAGGACAGAATGTCGAGATCGGGGAAAACTGCAGGCTGCGCAGAGTCATAGTTGATGCACACAACATTATTCCGCCTGGGACATCCATAGGCTTCGACCCTGTCGAAGATGCACAGAAATATCACCTTGACCTGGCATCCGGAATAGTGGTTCTGGGCATGCCCAAGATACAGCTGAGGAAAAAACTGATCATCCCCGGAAGCTATGAACAGCTCTTTCGTTCTCCCGATGAGACAGGTTTCTGAAGATCTCCCTGAGCCCATAAAGCAAGGGGCGGAGGGGGACATACAGGATGCCCTGGAAAAGGCGCTGAGTGAAGGAAGGCGTTGTACAAAGACCGGAAAGGTCGCGACATACATCCCCGAACTCTCCAAGGCGGACCCGGAGCACATCGGGGCCTGTGTTAAGACCGTGACCGGCGGGACATATTCCACTGGTGACTGGCAGGAACCCTTTACGATGCAGAGCATATCGAAGACCATATCTTTGACCCTGGCGCTCCAGACAGTGGGTTATGACAAGGTCTTCAGCAAGGTGGGGCTCGAACCTACCGGAGATTCCTTCAACTCGATAGTCAAGCTTGAGACAAGGACTCCCCACCCGCTCAACCCGATGATAAACGCCGGAGCGATAGCCACTGCAAGCTGCATTCCGGGAGATGATCCGTTTGAACTCTATCTGGAGCTTACAAGGAAGGTTTGCCTGAACGAAAACCTTTCGCTCAACCAGGAAGTTTACCTATCTGAAAAGCGCGCCGGTATGAGGAACCGCTCCATGGCATACTGGATGAAGAGCGAAAACATAATCGAAGGGGACCCTGAAGAGGCGCTCGACCTTTACTTTCGTATGTGCTCAGTCAACGTCACTGCAGAAGACCTAGCCAACTGGGGAATGGTTCTGGCAAACGACGGGGTGGATCCGATAAGCTGCACAAGGCTCGCTGAAAGCTGGGCTGTAAGGATAGTCAAGACTTTCATGGTTACGTGCGGAATGTACGACGGCTCCGGAGAGTTCGCGATCAAAGTGGGCATACCCTCAAAGAGCGGCGTAGGCGGGGGGATCCTCTCAGTTGTTGAAGGCAGGATGGGGATCGGGGTCTTCAACCCCTCCCTAGACCGGAAAGGAAACAGCGTAGGAGGAATGCGCCTTCTGGAGGACCTTTCGAAAAGCCTGCGGCTACACTACTTCGCGGGAAAGCAGCAGTTCTAAGTGCGGCTGAGCTATGGCTAAGCAGTTGCTGAGCAATCGCTGAGCAGTCGTAAGGGCGGGTAAAAATCAGGCAAGCAATGAGCAATCGTAAAATCTTAAGAACTAGAGCCTCTTCCGTCGTTCCCGAATGCTCCAATCGGGAATCCAGCGTCTTTTGTTTTGGCCTTATAAAACTAGTTATAGCAAGAAGCTAGAACCATAAAATCAAATACAGTCATTTGGAATGGCTGTGCTGTTGAGCCTCCGTGGCCATTGGCCGCAATTCTCCGCGATGCAAAGCAAGCAAATTCTCCAGCGACAAATGTCGCGAATTCTCCGCGGCGGTCCCGCCGCAAATTCTCCGCCCTTACGACCGTTTGACTACTGTTTGACCACGTTTGACGACAGTTTGACCGCACTTACAACTGCTCAGCCATCGCTCAGCTATTACTCAGCGACTGCTCAGCAATTTTTTCCGCCTTTCATGTATTGACAACAAGAATAAAAAATAGTAATCTTCACTAGCTTGGTAGGGATGGTGAGGATTATGGCGATATC
>ENA-UOOH01001176-UOOH01001176.1-fermentation-metagenome-genome-assembly--contig:-NODE-1176-length-26269-cov-3.726368_pt1 | contig 26269 bp, 40 predicted proteins | sample MGYA00245778_ERZ724025 | MGnify/ENA primary metagenome ERZ724025 (study PRJEB28704, sample SAMN03018313) | fermentation metagenome | biome: anthropogenic terrestrial biome; feature: soil; material... | reverse complement strand
TATCAGTCCACATGCAGTTAGATCATATAAATCCTCGGCAAATTCTTCTCCTGTGTACTGATCAATGTATAGTGCAAATTTTAGCGCAACTCCAGAGCCGGAAAGCATTTTGTTGGGGTAGTCGTTAAGTTGAGAATTTACTACGGTCGCATACTTTTGACTCTCCAAGCTAGAAGGGTGGTGGTCTAAACAGATTATTTTAACTCCATTGTCAGAAAGAGTTTTGTAATGTTCGTGTTCATTTGACAGACTATCTACGGCAATTAATATATCTGTAGTAGCTATTAAATCTTCACCATTTTGCCCTGATAAGCCATGAATTTTGCCTTGATTGATTATCGGGTTAACTTGATTGGTATAATTAAGTAGGTGCAATGTAGTAATTGCACCTCCAGCATTGCCGTCAAGATCCGAATCCCAAAGTACTGTGAACCTCTTACCATATTTTATTCCGTCCAAAACGGTATTTCTAGCCGCCCTTATATTTGAAAGCAACTCGAAATCTATCATATCCTCACTTCTTGGGTTTAAAAAATGTGACGTATCTTTAATTCCTCGACCTTTGAGAATAGTTTCAATTATATTGCCTTTGATAGATTTATTCAAGACATTCCATTGTTTCTGAATTTTAACCACATCCTATATAATATTTTATTTGTACATATTTAAATCCTCAAATTTAATATCAAAATACTGTTTGGCGATTTCAGGATAGTCTTTCTCAAATTCATCCAAGTATCGCATAGTTGAACTATTTTCACCATTTGCCAAGCAAAATTCTCTGAAACTTTTCTTTTTGTAAAAACTAGGTTGATTACACCATTTAGCTAAATTAATATATACCCCTTTATACGGACTTTTCTCGTAGTTCTCATGTCGCATAATATATGGTAAACAGCCAAATTGCATAAGTATTTTAATACGTTCAAAAGTATCAATTATATCCTGCTTCCAAAACTCAGCATCATATTTATCATTTCTGTCAAATCCACAAAAGACATAAAACTTAGTTGTCTTACTGCAATACTGTCTCCATATTGTTAGTTTGCTGGATATAAGTTCTTTGTCCTCAATGTTGTCAAAAGCAAATATATAATCACCTTTATATTTGCTTTGGCTAAGAATTTCACATTTGTCTTTTGTTAGTAGTCTCTCATCAAGTCCTTGTTTAAATTGAAAATACCTACCATGATTCTGAATATCAATCAACATTAATTTCCAATCAGGGTGTCCAAAAAAATTATCATCAAGAAAGCAAATGTATTTTCTGCTTTTATCAAAAAACTCTTTAATTGGGCTTGCCAACACTACTTGTTTATAATTTTTATTTACACAAAAACTACAACCTCTAAAACATTTTCTTGTGCGGAATCCTATACTGTAATCTAAATAATATTCAAATTCTTTTCTATTTTTTCCCTTATTAATTTGTTCATTAACCCAGTCATCGTATAAATGATAATCTGGCATATGATGTTCAATTTCATATGGTAATCCGGGAGCTTTGTCATAAAAGAAACCAGTACCCCCGTATTCAACGAAATCCAATTTTAAAAAATCTTCATCTATTTTTGTATTTTGTAAATACTTTAGAAATAAAAAGTTTATCATGTTTAAAATTTTGTTTTGTAAAGCAAGGAATCATTTTTTCAGCAAGTGTCGTAATTGTAAATGAATTCTGTTTCTTTTTATAATTTTTTATTGCTTCTTGATACTCAAACCATATATTCCCATCTTTATATAAATCTTTATAATTGCATATTAGATTTACTTCGTTTCCCTTATCTTTTTCATATGCGCTTATCTTCATACAGACCAAATTTGGAAATCTGTGATTACCATTGTGTATTAAATCTGCATCTATTATCCCTATATTCAATCTTCCACCTACTTTGCATATAATTTTTGTATTGTCATAAAATAAATCAACTTTTTATCCTATTTAAACTCTGGTGCATATTTTATTGGTTTCTGATTATATGTAAATTCTTCTTTTCCACATCTCATACATTCTCTCATCCACCTATCTCTTGAAGCTATAACATCCTTATAAGTTGGGTATAAATCATCTCCAGTCCCAATATAACGTTCTATTACCGAATCATTATATTCCTCTGGTGCGAAAACTGGCTCTCTCCATTCATGCGATCGACAAGTTTCTTCAAGCCTTTCTTGCTTTGCTTTTAAATCTTTTAATTGCAATTCTAATAATTTAATTTCATCTTTATAATTCATATTGTTTCATTCCTTTCTGACAAAATCAGCATTCCATCTTTAATTTAATTATTATGTATAAACAATTTTTCAACACTATTTACTCTTTTTGTATTATCTACAGTTCTTAAAACCTCTTGCTGCCAAATACATTTAAAATCTTTGGGAGCTTGACATTCGCTTATAATAACAATATTTTTCCTGCTTTTATTTCTAATCCACTCCCAAAAAACTTCATGATCAAAATCTTTACTTGTGTTGTATTGTTTTGTGTTTTTATATGGAATATCACAATAAATTAAAAAATTACTTATATCTTTTAATTTTCTATAATCACAAAATTTCCAATAGATATCTTTCAAATTAGGTATTTGTTTTTCTAAGTTTCTTTTAGCTTCATCATAATAATTTCTAATTGTATTAGCTTTCGTATGTACTATACCTGCATAACCTCCATCAAAAAATCTTCCGTTGTAACTTGCTAAAAATCCTATTGCTCCTACATACCATTTTTCATATTCAGACGAATTATTATTATAACAATCTCTTACTTTTGAATATTCTTCTTTTGTGACTACTTCTGGTAATGTGCTAACTTTATCTAAATTTTTATATAACTCAATTAAATATTCATTACTGTCGCTGCCATATTTATTTTTACATTTTATTTTATCAATAATATTTGCTCCACCTACAAATGGTTCACAATAATTAATTATTTTATTTTTGTCTATGTATGACTGTAAAATTGGTACTATATATTTAGCAATTCGAGATTTACTGCCCATATATTTCAATAATATAACCTCCAATAATACTTATAATTCTTTATTTATTACAAATATATAAAATTGAACTTTTATGAGTTTTTAAATTTCTTCCCACTTTACTCCATATTTTTCTTCCAACCATTTAGCAATCAAATATCTATGACAATGCGTATAATCTTTCTCATAACAAATCAAACAATACTTTTCACCACTGGTAATTGCTTTAACTAAGTTATTTGCTAATCTCTGGAATTCAGGATCTTCATTCATTTGCTGAGTAAATTTTTCAACATATAAACCCCAATTACCATTATTTTTATACTCTAGCAATGTTTCTTTATATGGAGCAAAATCTGTAATATGATATAATTTTGGATTACCTCTAATATCTAGCCACTTAGGCTCGAACCTACAAATAACCAATCCTTTATAATCTTCTGGTATTTTATTTAACTTCGAAAAATATGTAATAAGTATTTTAGTGATAATACCACCTCCAAAATAAATAAATTTTATATTTTATTCGTTATTTTAATTCACATTTTGTAATCTTTGATTTGACAAATTAATATATTCTTTATTTAATTCAAATCCTATAAAATTTCTACCAATTTCTTTTGTAACTTTTGCCGTTGTTCCTGAGCCTATAAATGGGTCAACTACAATATCGTTTTTATTTGTACAACAATGCACAAAAAAATTAGGTAATTCTTCTGGATAAGCTGCTGGATGCTCTTTAAACTTAGTCAAAGAAGAAAATCTTAATATTGTAGATGGTATTTTAGTTAAGGGCAAATTGGACATATCTTTACCATGACAAGTATTTTTTCTTCTTTTAATTGTTCCTTCTGATACCGGCACACGAATTTCATCTGGAAATATAATCTTATAATTTCTACTTTTTACAAACCAAAATATAAATTCAAATTGGTCACTCAATCTTGATTTATCAGGCATTATAAATGATTTCATCTTATCCCATATTACAGTATCATAAAGCAAAAATCCTTCATTTAATATCATGGGTATTGTATAAAAGATAAATGGATTTCTTACTTTATTTTCTGGTTTATCTTTTATATTTAAAACAAAACTGCCTGTATCATCAAGTATTCTATACATTTCTTTAATTTTAGGTCTTAACCATTCTACATAATCTTCAGAAGCAATTTTACTATTTTCATAACCATATTCTTTCATATCTATATATGGTGGTGATGTAACTATTAGTTGAATAGTGTTATTGTTTATATTTTTCATACCAGATTCGCAATCTTCATTATAAATTTTATTTAATTCTAGCATTTAAACCTCCATTACTTATAATATTTTATTTGTCGAAAAGTGATAAACCTGATATTTTATTCGCTTTTAAATCTACCTACTGCTTTCTCGCAAAATCCTAAACAATTTCCATTTTCATCTTTATCAAGTTCAATATTAATCCATTTTCTATTTAATCTTTCAGCAGCTAATCCACTTGTACATACACCAGAAGTAATATCAAGAACAATATCACCTTCATTCGTGTATGTACTAATCATATATTCAGCCAATGCTAGAGGTTTTTGTGTTTCGTGTAATTTTTCCTTGTCCCTGGGGAAATACAATAATGTTTTTGGGTATTTCATATTGCCTTCAGTCTCAACTTTAGTGAATTCGCCATAATTATTATTTCTTGAATGCTCTCGTTGACTTTTACCTTTTGCTTTACCAACACTATGGCAAGGTTCGCCCTCTGTCATTTGAGGATTGTAGGTAAAATTACCTAATTTAGCAGGACTAAAAATTAATATTTCTTCTACATCTCTTAATGGCATCTTCTTGGCATTCAAATGTCCTGTACCCCTGTCTTTTTGCCAATACCATTTAAACTTATATTGTTTTGGATTGGTTGACATCAACAATGCAGAAAACATTTCCATTGCATGAAGTACAATTACGCCATTGGGTTTTAAAAGTCTATTAAACTCACTCCACATCCATTCAAGAGGAATAATATTGTCCCACTTGTTTTGAGTCATTTTGAATGGAAGATCACTGTATATTGTGTGAATTGACTGATTAGGTAGTTTACTTATTACATTCCGGCAATCATCTTGTATAATAACTCCCTTTGATGTTTTAAAAAATATATTATCAAGTTTAATATTATCACCTCACTTATAATATTTCTTTTGTTTAAGAGTTCATAAAGCCGATATTTTACTTGAGTTCGTCCCAACGATAAGACACTTTATTTGTTGTTTCATTTTCTAATCTGTTAATCATATGGGTTCTTTCTTCGTCCAGGATTTTTATTACTTGATAACAAATTTCATACAAATTATTTTCAATCAGATTTTTCATTGACGGTCTATAGGGTTGATGTTCTCTGCCCCAATACTCTTGCCTTATATAACTAATAATACTATTTATAATTGGATTATGCTGGTAACGTTCGGTCAACAATGAAACCAAATCTTCCTTATGACTGTCATGAACCCACTCACACATATACTCTCTTTTGAACAACTCTTTATTGTCCATAATGACCTCCTAAGTTTTAATTATCCAAAAATCTTATCTATGACCGTTGTTAGATAATCTTTCGTCATCACAAAACTCTTATCTGCCATTTGTTTTTCTTTAAGTCTTTCAATAAAATTTAAAAAATAAATACTATCTACTCCAACTAACTGATCCTCTAACACATACACATCTTCCAAATTTAGCTTACTAATCTGAAAAGCCATTTTTACATATTGTCCTGCATTAATTTGCCATCCTCTTTTTATAAATTTTCTCGTTCTTATCAAGCTACAAATAGGATATTTAGAACCAACATAAAACAATTCTTTGTTTAAGATAGATTCCAATGCTCTTTGGTTTAGTACAGTTCCGGTTGCGTAAGTCCAATAGTTAGTTGCATGAACAAAATCATAATTTTCATGTATCTTGTCAGGTTCTCCATAGAATCTTACAACTAACTGTACTTTATTAGAAAGTGTAATTGCATTTGTAGATAAGAATATTGGTATGTATTTTTTAATGTCGATAGATTTTTCTATTTCTTCGGCTGGCATTGTAGCGCCATCACTCAATATATCCAAATATTGGTTTATGTCATAATCTACATTATCTGCAACACTATCACTATCCTCAGCAATTCCATCTGAGTTAATCATGATTTTAATTCTATCAGAGGTTGTGTTCAATACCATTCCTGATACCTTAAAATATGTATGTCTGCTAGGGTCATCTTCGTCATATTGCCAATCTTCAACTTCTTTGTAATCAAAATCTGGATAATCAAATGCAAAACTTGATAATTTTTTATTTCCAGCTTTCCATTCTTCTATGTCTGCACCATCTAATACCCATGCACGGAATGGACGATTTATCTTGTTTAATTTATCTTTGTTCTTTTCATTGAATTTCTTAACATAATACTCGGAAATCAATTTTAAACTCTCTTTAGTTTTAAAGTAAATATCAAAATCATTTACAGGTTCATTAAGTAGCATTGAAGTAATGCAACCACCGGTAACAATAATATCTGGTTTGATTGTCTTTACAACTTCTTTGTCCTCAATACTATCTAACCAATCATTCATTTTCTTGCTGATCACAGCATTAATTGTTTTTGCTTTCATTTTATACCCCTTTACTTATTATATTTTATTTGTTGAAGATTACATAAAAACGTTATTTTATATATTTACTTGCATACTTTAATTAATCTCGTCTTGACCATCGTTCCACTTTCTTTAAAAGCTCCGGTATCGAGTTCAATTACGTCTGCATCATTTTCTTCAAGCCATTGCCTGAATTCAACACTCTTTTTATTTTCTCTAAAAAATGGACTTTCTGATACAACACTGACCAATATCCCACCATCTTCAAGTAAGTCCCATGCATGTAAAATATGATCTACGTCCTGCTGCTTACTAAAAGGTGGATTCATAACAATCCGGTCAAACTTATAATCTGAATATGTAAGGAAATCACGCTCTAAAACTTGATATCCTTTATTATTTAAAACTTTTGCATTCGAAGGATTTAATTCAATGCAAGTAAAAATATTCTCTTTAGGGAATTTGTCTACTATTGCTCCTTGCCCTGCACTCGGTTCAAGTAATATATTGCTCGGTTGAATTTCTGCTAATTCAATCATTTTGTCAACAATAACTTCAGGAGTTGGAAAGTATTGGTATTCTTTTTTAAGATCTGTTGTCTCACCGGTTAATATTAAGTTATCAAGTAAATCAGTAGGATCACTATTAAATACATGCCCCTTGGCTTTACGATTCCATTTACCACCGATTGATTCCAAACACTTATTAACTGCTTCGTACGTTTTACGGTCTAACTGACCACAAGTAAGAAATACTGTATTCCCTTCAACTGTACATTTGTCCAAAATATTTAATATATCGTTACTAATTTTCATATAACCTCCACGACTTATAATATTTAATTTGTTTAAAACTCATAAAACGTTGATTTTATCTAATTTTTATTTCATCTATCATTTTCTTAATTTCACCTTTTACATCATTGAAAATCTTTCGTAGCTCCACAATTTCTCTCTGTTTTTTCTTCCCAATCTCTTTAGATAGTTCAACTTTTAGTAGTTTAGAAAATACTCCATCCCATGAAGTGAAATATCCAAAAAATTTCCAACCATCAGTATTATTTTTATCTTCTTCATTATTTAATTTTTCGCCAGGGGCATATTGTTGAAGAATTAAATTATATTTGTCTAAGATAACTCTAAGCTTGTCATTTATCTGGACAATTGGACGTTCTGGTATTACTGTTCCCTTTGCTCTACCTTTAGCCATATGAATAATTACCTCCAATATAACATTATATTTGTTGATGACTTAAATTTAGTTTTTATTCAATTTCTTCCATGTATTCACAATCATCATGTTCTAATTCACAATGTTGTTGACAATCGGTAATATCTATTACGTCTGCACACCAACAATTATAATAATTACACCATTGGGGAATATTAATTCACCTCCTTAAAGTGTGTAGAACTCTATTTCAACACATTAGCTTTTATAACACTTATCGCATCGAGTATAAATCCAGCCTGTACCCCTCACTGACCCTGGGGAACCACAAATTTCACACACTTCATAACTTTTATCCTCAGCTTTATTAGTAAGTTCGAAAATTTCATCATTACCATACGTAGTATAAAATCTCAACCCGGCATATTTCTCTTTTATTTGCACAGGGAAAAATCCTTTAACAAATTCAGGGGCTTCATTGTCTAATATTTTTTGGATTTTACTGCACAGATCATAAATCAAGTTAAACCATCCATCACCGCAACTACAACCTATTGGAAAACCTAACTTTTCTCCTGTCCACGCATTACGAGCTTGCATAAACGGAAAGTCATTCATAAGTTTTTGTTCAAGATCTTCTCTCAAAATATCAACTCCTTTAAAAAACATATCAAATCTCAATTTGATTTATATTTTAAAATCTTAGCTAATCTCTGAGAACATTGATAACACAAATATCCCTCTTGATATTTTTTATTTACAGTATTGATACATGGCTCATCATCATAGCAAATAGAAAACTTAAATCCGGTGTTACCTTTTAATCCAGTTTCAGTATTAACAATTTCATCACAAATTTGACATGCTACTTTCATTTTAATTCCCCCTTAATCTGTTTAAATATATCTATATTCATTTCATAATTCCAGAATATTTCTATATCATCTACAGAATCGTTCCCGCCTAACTTCTCAGGACGAACAATATCCTTTGCTTCCATATCGATCCAAGATGTTCTGCATAACCAATTAGTTTTCATTTTCCCTGCTGTAAAATTTGCTTTTGTATCAATGTACAGCCAAACAACATGAGCTGGAATTTCTTTATGCCATCCTTTTGTTTTTTCAGACTCATAATAGTTCAGGTTTTTAATTTTTGCTGTAACTTCTTTGATAATTTCCTTAATTTGATCTTTAGAATAGTCTCTTAGTAAAACAACTGTAGCCTTATATCTTTTGCATCTAGGGCGACAATAATCTCCGATTTCCTTAATTTCATATTTATATTTCATAAGACCCTCCTTTTTATAAACGAGTAAAATATTGATTTGATGCACTGTCTCGGACTAAAGAGCCTATTCCAACCTCGCCCAAAACGCCTTTTCACATTCCGCATCAAGCATTGCATATGCAACTTCCTTTATGCAACTTGTACTAAGCGGCTGCTCCTTTGGTTTATTTATATCTGCCCCGCATCTTCTCAAAAAGTTATTAGTTTTACTTTCGGTATATTGCTCGTTGCCAACATCAGCAAACACTGAATGTATGGCATACATGACTTTTACTGCCGGATATTCAGATTTCATTTTCTCCATCTCCTTTACATACTTTTTAAAAACTCATAAAACATTTGTTTTATATGTTGACTTACTTTTATACTACTATTTTAACATATAACATTATATTTGTCAACGTACTATCACCCTTGCATTGTATAATTCACAGAACAATTTCTTACCTTTGTCGATCGGAGCATCTTTTTCTCCCAACTCATCACAAATACTTGAATCAATTATCGATACAGGCAAATAGTATTTCAACTTTTCTGCTTCTTCTCTCAATTGTTCTTCTCCTACATTTTTATCATAAGCAATTACTATTGGGTTTCCTATTCGGATTAAAATTTTGACTTGTTCTGGTTGAATACTCTTACCTGAAGTAGAACAAATATTATTTATTCCATAGCTTCTACCTTTAATTGGACTCTTTTCAGATTCCATTAGAATCATTTCACTAGCAGCTCCAACATCAAATCTATTCTGCCAATATCCAAACAAATTTAAATTTTTATTAAATTCATACATCGGGAACCATTTAGGGATTTTGAGTTCTTTCCAATTGTCGCACATCGTTCTACTCATAACCCCACATAATTCGCCAGTATCCCATTTTCTATGAGGTACTATTATTTTTTCTTCCTGCAAATCTATACCAACCTGGAACAACTTTTGACTCTCATATGACAATCCTTCTTCAACCCATCTTTTATATGGGATATTACAACACTCTTTCCCTACACGACGCTCTTCCGATCTGGTATACCGGATTCTCTTTAAAATCAAATGGTTTTCTTTGTTTTTTGAATTGTTGAAGAAAATTCCATGATTCAGATTCTTTTTTATTTACCTTATGAAAATCCTCAACATACCCTACGACAGAAGCAACATAGTTTACTGTTTCAAAAAAATTATATTCAGTATTTTTCATTATCAAATCATAAATTGAATATTTTCTTTTACACTCACTATGACAATAAAAATCTTTTGATTCTTCAAAATACTGAAGATTATAATTCTGTCCATTATGACACAAAGAAGTACAAAACATCAATCCTTGTTTGTTTGGCCTTGGTTCATCTTTGTGTCCCAACTCTTCAAGTATTCTTAATATGTGTTCTGTTCTGACTTCTTGCAATAACTCCTTTGCATCAATCAAGAGGGTTATCCCTCCATTCCTATGTCTTCTTCACCTAAAGCGTCAAACTCTTTTTGATTCCTTAGTGGTTGAAACTCTGCTTGTTCAATTAAACATTTGTCTCCAATAAAATCGAAGTTTATACCATGCCCATCTTTCTCCATTCTGTCACCAAGACGAGTATAGTCTATTGTAAATTTATAATCACCCGACTTGTATTGCTCTTCTTTTTTAAGTTCCTCCTTAGTCTTTAACATCCAATAAGCAACCACCGAAGCATATCTGTTAATTGAATCACTGTCTGCTAATCTAGTATCGTATGGCGACATTTGTGCTCCAGCAAGTACAGGTATGTCCAATTCACCAGCAATATTATTTTTCAAGAAATTAGTAAAATTTCCTAAGAAATAATTCAATTTTTCACCTTCAGAATCTTTTGTCCCGGTGTCCTTTATGTAATCAAAAATCAGAAAATTCAAATCGAAATCTTGTTTTATTTTTAGCATTTTAGCAGTGGCATATATTTTTTCAAAGTTCCATGCTGGGTCATAAATATGAACAAATCTTTGTTTTTTCCACCACTCCATTGCTCTAAAAAGTTTATCTTCTTTTTCTTGTTTGCCTACATACGTACCACGTTCAATTTCTTTTACAGTAAGTCCACTTTCTAAAGCTAACATTCTGGGTAACAATCTTCTAGTGGTCATCTCGGTGTCTAAAATTGCAACACTTAAACCAAGCTTTAATTTATGATGTGCTTCATTTAAAAAGAATGAACTCTTTCCAGCTTTCGCTCTGCCGCCCACAATTACAAGTTCTGAATTTTGATAAGTAAAATATTCGTTTATAAAATCATATTTCGAAGGAATGCCTATTAACCCACCTTGTCTTTGTTGTTCTATCTCTGCCCACACATCATCAATTACTTCGCCTATGAGCGTTATATCATGATTAATAATAAATTTTTCTGCAAGTTTGTTCATTCCTTCATGAAATTTTAAATTCAAATCATTAAGATTTAAATTATCATCTACTAGGCAAACTTTTGAGAATTCATTAGATACTTTATATGCTCTACGCTTATATGCCAGATTAGTTACTCTGCTTGCAAGCATTCTATATTCTTCCAATGATTGTCTTGCAACTATCTTATAATTGTCAAGAAGTTCCTGAATAGATGGTATCTTCAACTCTTCAAAAACTCCTTTTACACCCTTGTTCTCATTTATTTTTTTAATAATATTGAAATCATCTATATTATTAATGTCCTGCTTTGCTAATTCGGTTATTGCCCAGTATAAACATTTGTTTTCTATATGATAAAAATAATCTGGCTTGAACCAAGACAATTGAATACAATATTCTGGAGTATTTATTAACGTTCCAATAATTCCGACCTCCGCTTGCGTGTCATGTGGTAATAATACGTCAGACAACCTAACACCACCTTATGTAATATAATCGTTTAGAACAAGTTTATTTTTACTTTTAGGAACTACAAAACTTGTATTATCAGTAGCAGTATTTACAATTTCTTTTTTTACTTCTTGCTGCCTTACTTTTTGCTGCTTAAGTTTATACTCACCATAAAAAGCATCTAAATTTTTGCACATATATTTGATTATTAAATTTGCCTTATGCATGTCATCTGTAAATTGATTTTCTTCTTGCATTTTATGATAAAGTTTAAGCAGATCATCTTCTACTAACAATAGAGAGCCATGCATCACCTCAAATGGGTATCCTTGATATTTTTTCTTTTCTCTATTAAACTTATCTCCACCATGCCGAAAACCAATTAAATATTGCCACATAGTTTGTGGTACTTTCAAAGTGAAAAACTTATCTATAAGATATTGGTTTAGTGCGTCCTGTGCTTTTTTTTCATGAACTTTAAACTCAAAGCATGACCGGTGAAAATTATGATATAAAATACCAGATTTATTTGTTTTTATATTCCCGTCTTTATCGTGCTGCTCTACTTTTAATAATTCAGTTTCAGGATTTTTAATTTCATTTTTACAGTAGTAACATTTCACCCATATCACCTTCTATCTTATCATCTGTTGGACGAATTTTACTTCTATTTCCTCTGGCTGTTTCATTAGTAGGAATTATTACTATACGACTTCCATTTTTAAAATTAAGTATTCCTTTTTTAAAACTTTCAATTTCATCTTTCTGTTTAGGCAATTTACACATCATTTTTAACATTTGTTTCTGATACCAGTGTAATTTAAAACCATGCATATCTGTTAAAAAATCAATGTACTTATCTATGTCAGATTTTTTATTTTTCACTCTATCAACTCCCCACACCATTCACATCTGTTTAACTTTTCTGAACACATTCTGCATAATGAAAAACATGGTATATGTGGAGTTATAACTTGACTTCCACACTCTTTGCATCGTCCTTCAGAAAACGCTTGTAGACATATTAGACGTTCACACTTTTTACAGATCATATTAACCTCCTTTTTAAAATAGCTCACACCCACTTTGTTTGAACTCGGATATATAATTCCTCCATTGTTCTTTATCAATATTCAGATACTCAATTAAATGTTTTTTGCAATAATATTGTTCAATATTTCTTCCTAGCAATTTTAAATTCATTGCAACTTCATCTTTAGAATTCACTTTCTTGTCACACGCCTTGCACTGATGATTAAAATACTTTTCAGCTACACTAATATCAATACCTTTATGGTCTGCAAATTCTTTAACAACTTCATCATTTGGTTCTGGTCTTACTAATCCTCCACTCCAATTCATATGATATTCTTCAAGAGTGCAGTTCAGTTTAGTCCACTTGTAGTTTTCAATAAAGTCTTTTTCAAGAATCTGATGCCATCTTTTATACATTTTAGGATACCAATACTTATCTAATATCCATGTTGTCTTACTATAAAACGGACAGGCAATAGCACAGCCAACCCTAGAATAACCTTTTTTGTATTTGGTGTTAATATAAAGATTTTTCCATAAGGTATACAACCATACTTCTTCTTCCGACCACTTTCTTATAGGAAGAATTCCTATCCAATCTCTGTTACCCCACTTAGGATTAAATATTTCATCTCCATAATCAGACCTTGTATTACTTTCTTCATTTCGAATACCCATAATTAACAAATACATTTTATCGCCATCTAAGTATTTTATCGTTTCACCTTCTTTGTAAAGTGTACAACAGGTTCTGTGCATTCTTGCAGGTACATTATTTGGGCTTTTAATAACCCACTGATAAAAACCTTCCTTTGGACTTAATATTTTTACATCTTCCTTTTTCTTTATATGTTTATATGTGTCAGCACAATCTAATGAAGTATTATTAAAGAGTAAATATACTGTAGGTTTTATTAATTTTACAAAGTACTCAACTAATGTGCTATCCTTACCATCAGAAGTTAGAATAATTGAACTGTAGTTTTTATATTGCTGTAACTTTTCTTTTATTAATCCTAAACTCTCTCTCTCTCTCTCTGTAAGTATTACTTTATTTCGATTTATAGTATCATTCCAATGTTCTATTTCAAATTCTTTTTTCGGAAACAGTTTATATGTAATATTTAATTTATTATCTATTTTTAATCTAGCTATTTTATGCAAATACCCTTTTGTATCATATGCCTTAATTGTTTGTCTGTCTAACCAATAGAAACCTTCCTGCAATCCGATATCAATATTTTGGTCTTTTAAAAATTGTATGTATTCTTTAAATATTGGCTGAATTTAAAACACCCCACAATACATATTATATTTAATTTGTTCGATTGTTTATCTAAATCCTAAAACGATTTAAGAAGGAGGTTGCTGATTATCTCGGTATTGAGATTACTCCTGTTAATATGGACGGATGGGAAGACAAAGACCCACTTTCTTCCGGTGAAACATGGCAATTCGATTATCGGTATATTGTTAGACATAGCATTTTCAATTTCACCATATACGCCAGCAGGTATTTTACCATTGGGTAAGCCTCTAAATATCAGTAAATCACAATCTTTTATGATACTATAAAAGTAATTCATACCTTGTTCTTTATAACCTATCTGAGATTCTTCATTGTTGGGATTGTACAGCTCGTCACAAGGATATAAATATTTAATTAATTCAACATCTCTTTCCTCTTGCGTGGTATTATAAATACCCATAAAATGTGCATAATAAATTTTCATTTCAACCCTCCAATAAACGCATCAAATCACTAATTTATCCGTTTTTTAAAACAGTTTGCAACCAGAATTTCTGAACTCATAAATCATATTAACGTATTCTTTTCCAGATAAATTATTTTTTTCACAGAAACAATTTTTACATTCCATTTTATCTAAACCTATATCTCTTCCATATACTTTTAAATTCATGGCTACTTCGTCTGGGTTAAGTTTTTTGCCACATTGACATTTTCTTTCAAAATATTTTATCGCTAATTCTTCTGATATTCCTTTAATGTCAGCCAGGGCTTTAACATTTGTTTTAGTTGGTTTTAAGTAAATTAAAAATTGTTCTTTGCTTTTCCCCTGTTTCCACATTCCATTTTGCCATTCTTCAAGTGTCCATTTCATATTACTTCCAACACTACATACTTCATAGTTCTTCTCAACAATCTTCATCCATCTATCCCATTGTTTAGGATAATTATCTTTTGTGATCAAATCAATATAATCACTTTGATATGGACAAATTAAGCAACCACATCTATTAAATCCCATGTTGTACATTTCATTATATTTTATTTGTTTCCATAGAATGTACAACCAAACATCAGCATCAGTCCATTCAACAATGGGTAAGAATCTTTTCCAATTAGCAGGAACATTATTTTTTGTACTTTTTTCAGCATTATTTAAATCCCAATCATAATCAGATCTTTTTGAAGATTCGTGTTTTCTTGCTCCAAGAAAAATTATATAATTTTCATTTTTATCAAGTACCTTTTTAATCTGTCCTTCTTTGTATGTACTACAACAATTTCTTATAAGTACAGAAGGAAGAAAATAATTTTTGTCTTCTTGAATCCATTTATGCCATCCTTTTTGTGGATTATTAATTTGTAATTTTTCTTTATTATAATCGTTTTTTACATGAAGATATGTCTGAGCCGTATCGTTAGTAGTATTATAAAAATCAATTATATAATCTGTAATATGCAGATCAGCAAATACTTTCTGAAGAATATACCACATTAAATCACTATCTTTTCCTCCAGAAACGCCAACTCTTATTTTATTATTTGGATACTGTAATATATAATCTTTTGTTTTTTCAATTGATTCTTTTTCAAGCAATAGTAAACGATTTTTATTTAATTCTATTTCTTCTTGCCAAGTTTTATTTTTGTTAGATTTTAATACTTCTTCAATATTGTTTTTCTTTATAATGATTTTTTTATTTTTTACTTCAAATTTTATTATTGCTGGTTTAGTATCTGGATTAAGATAAATAGACATACCTTTTCGCCAACAATACTCTGGTAATTGAATGTGCATATGTTTTTCTAAAAAGTCTTTTTCTGATTTAAAAATCGGCTTCAAAACATCAACCTCACTTTTTTACATATAATATTTTAATTGTTAAAAAACGCATAAAACTTCTGTTTTATCAGTTTATTATTTTTTACTCAGCAATTATTAAGCTTCCACAATCCTTACATTCTAAATATACGATATTATCACCTATATCCCATCTAAAAAAAATATTAATACCCCCACAGGAATTGCAAATAATTGTGAATTTATTTTTTGATTTTTGTAATACCTGTAATTGACTTTCTAATACGTTTATATCTGCTTCGAATTTTTCTTTTTGTTTATTTAATTCTCTTTCTATAATTTCATCTATTTCCTTCATCTTTTTCACCCTCCTTAAAAATAAGTAAAATTGCTCTTTTATGTGTTTATTTTTTTGATATAATCTATAACTTCTTTTCTGACTGTGACCAATTCTTTAATGTTATTTTCAGTTATTTGCCACCATTCATTTATTTCTTTTTTACTAGACTCCATATTGTTCTGAACAATAGCACAACCAGAATTTAATTTCGCACATATCTGTTTCCACTTATTAAACAATTCTTCATTGGCTTGAATTTTTAAATTCATAAACCCTCCTTATAAAACTGAATAAAACCTACCTTTTATTTCTTTTTATTTTTTTTCTGGCTAGTCTTAACCTTCTGTTCACTTCCACCAGGTACGCCAAACTCCAATGCCTTTTCGGTTTCTTTCACATTTTCTTCTACGACTTCGGTAACGACTTGCGGGGTACTTACTGGGCAAACTCCAGTTTCAACCTTCTTTAAAGCGTCATTACTGTACCATTGCTGAACCAATTTTTTACTACCATCAACAGTTACCTCTAGTGAGATCAATGCACTACTAGCACCAACTCCTACAACTTCTCCTAAATTACCATTGGCAAAAACGTTATCCCCTAATTCTAATCCTAAACAATTATTACTCATTCTGTTCCTCCTTGTAATATTCTATTTGTTAAAATAAACTACAAAAAATACTTTGCTATTTTAGCATACTATATAATATTTGATTTGTCAATTACTTATTCCAATGAAAAGTCATTCTGCCACACTTTGAACAAATATCACATCCACGTTTATGTATGATATCTGCTTTAAGACAGCCAGTAAATGTATGTATCAAAAACCACAAAAAATTCATATCAAAACCTCTCTTTTTTCGCATTTTCAGCGTATTTGTTTTATAAGGCAAATTAATTAAGTTCATCTTGAACCATTAATTCCGTATTACGTAATAGTTTTATTTTGCGAATCAAGTCCAATCAAGTCTTTGCCCGCAATTTGGACAATATTCAAGACTTTCATGTCGTACAACATAAGGTAATTCTTTGTTGCAAGTTAAGCATTTACTGTACCATGTCATTTTAATTTTACTTCCATCGTATGGCTTTTTCGGTATCTGCTTTTCAAGTGCTTCTATTGCCACGTTTTCATATTCTTGTATCTTATCGTCAAGACACATATCCTTGCGGCGTTTAAAATAATTTACACAAGTTTTGCACTTATCTAATTGAGACAAACTTATCACCCTTTCTTATTGCATATTTATCCCGTTGTTCACATTTGATTTATTATGCATATAAAGTTCTTTGCATTTTTGACAAGTCACCGCATCAATATTCCTGCGCAATATATAGTCTTTCCTCCCGTAATAATTGCAATTAGCAACAAATTTCTCCCCACACAATGCATTACATGTATAATCTGCTAAGATATGTTTTCCCCCATTAAGGTCATTAAAACAATTTATATTCCCATAATTCTTTGCCATATTTACTCCACTTTCTAAACTTCGTAAGTGCACATTAATTCCGTTGCACACTTGAAACGTTAATACCATTCGCCTTTTCTTATTACCCATACTGGGAACCATCCTGCCTTGTTTCTTCCGTCAAGTCTTTTGGGACGGGATTCTCGCATTAAAACACAATAGCCGCCTCTCGGCTCACCATCACCATTTTCCCAGTCGGTTCTCACCTGGTATTTGCACCATCCTTCTTCGACTACCATCCCATCCTTACAATCGGGATGGAGGCAATCTTCTTTGATGATATAGTCAGGCACATTTTCTTTTTCCGGGCATTCATCTTTAGCTACGATATAGGCGTCGCCGTCACAATCAAAATCCCATGAATCCCACTTAAATCTTCTTGCCATTCTTAACCCTCCAATCATTCGTATTTGATTTATATTGCGTACTAGCAAGACTGGTCGCACGGCGCAGAACCGCACGTTTCACAGAATACAGGTGACCAATTACACCCACTTTGAGCCTCGCCATTACATGTTGGTTCACCACAATCTGGACATACGCCGTCAACCTCGCTATCAGGATAATACCATCCGTCACAGCAACTCATTTTTTCACCTTCTCTCTACTGCATTAAAGATTTATTTAAGGCAATCTAATTAGACTCATCTTGAACCAAAAGAACCGACTTCAAGATTACACATGGTTCAAGCTCCCCGAAAACCGAATATGTGGTTTCTTCGACCTTCCCCAACTCGCTTATGTTTCCGCATGGATTTATTACATTATGTATAAAAACTTCTGTATCATCAGAAATATTTTCCAGTGCCTTTTTTAAGTCACCGACTTTCAGATATCTTCCCATCTTGTAAGCTCCTTTACTCCTTCACCCTTTTGTTTTATATTGCGACTTATAATGGGTTAATTCTTACGACAATTACTTTAACCCAATCATAAGCAGCAACCTTTTCTTCCGCTAATTTCGTTGCTGTTTCATCGTCAAGATCCGTTCCATAAAAAGCATCATATTCTTTGTCTATTAAGGTGTCATAATCTTCAGATTTAAAATAAATCCTTTCATCAGAAGAGTAGTATTCGTCAACCTTAGCACTTCCCCAAGATGCCATCCATGAACCAAAATCATCCGAATACACGCATTCAGTATCAACCATCGGTACAATTTCAAGGTCAAGATTTTCAACTGCGAGCCTTAATAATTCGCCTATATTTTTTTGCTGTGTTTGAATAGATTTTTTCATAATTATCCTCACTTTCTAAACTTCGTAAGTGCACATTAATTCCGTTGCGTACTTGATTTTCTTTACGACTTTTGAGGCATAAAATAGTAATGCCCACCTCTGTCATATCGCTCAAGTAATATATCCCATAACCATGATTGCTTTAGAACGTTGATTATATCCTCGTTTCCACTCCAACCCACTGTATGATATTCCCACACACGCATTTTCTCCCCTCTAATTTCAACTTCGGCAATACCAAAACAATTGTCATAGCGATAGTAGTTTTCTTTTAGGGCTTCATAAAACGCATCTATAGCTTTAGTTATTCTATCGCCATTAAGCACTTTTTTTAATTCTTCCAGCGATTCTTCCATTGGGTAGCCATCTTCCCACTTAATAATTCTCATTATACTCAATCCCCTCGTATAGTATCTCCCACTAACCTATCCCACAAAACGGTGGTGTTTTTTTAAACTTTGTTCTTATATCTTAAATAAAATTCCCAATCATATCCAAATACAAAATCCCTTATTTACTCCCATTTCTAAACAAAACATTTGCAATCTATTTAACATATAATCACTCTTTCTAAATAAAACACTTGTTTTATTTGTTTATTTCAATATCTAATAACACACAATTTCTATGAGAAACTTCATATTCACCATTCTTTAAATCATTAATACATTCCCGTGCTTTCTCAGGACTATTAACATCATCAGTTAATCCAAAAATTAGACTTACTGCTCCACGAACTAATCTTTCAAGATCAATAATTGTATATAAATACGTTTTACGAGCATTAAATGGTTTTGTACAAATTATGTATCTGTCTGACTTAGCTTGAATGGTATACCTTTGCTTTTCTGATTGAAATTTAATTTTATCTCCTATTTTGAGATTATTACAGTATTCAATTATATCTTTGTATTCTTCTTTTAAGTTTGAAAAATTTGCGTATGCCATATATCCTCCTACTTCAAATTCTTAAAATTTTCCTTGAATAACTTTTTATATTGATCTCTACTCTTAATTGATTTGCCATAAACATTATACTTCCAAACATAACATCCAAGTTGACATCTGAATTTGCAAGTCTTAATTCTAGAACAATATAAACAGCTGATTATGAACCAATATATCCGGCTTTTGTTTATCACTATATTCATTTATTCTGCATGACACCTTTACCACAAAACAATTCCTCCTTGTAATTTTTTATTTATCAAATACAATGTGAAATTGATTTGTTTTTACCAAGATATTATTATTTTCATAATAGATTCAAAAAGTATTTTGTCAGTACAATTATTTTTTTGCAACTTAATTTTAAACCCCAAGTTTTGGAAATGTTTAATTATTGTCATTCCCAAATTCGAATCAGTTAATAAATATTCGTAAATAAATTGATGTTTACTCGCAGCATTACAAATATTTCTTTCTATATCTCTGATAGCACATTCATATGCCATTCTTCTAATATCTTCTGATCTCTTCATAATATCCTCCCATAAAATATTTAAATTATTGAATGAAATTCATTTTTTATTCATTTTCTGGTATTAAATTTTGTTTATTCTCAAACCAATCTTTAATCATTTTTTCATCCCAACCCTCAATTTTTTCTAAAGATTCTATTTTAGTTGTAATATCTTCGCATACTTTTTTATATTTTTCTTTTAAATAATTTTCGTTATATTCAGTAGTAAAAATTGGTCTACAGATTTTAATAAAATTACTATAAAAATAATTGGTACTTCGATAATTTAAATTTGTATCTTCGGTATTAGACTTAATGATCCTAAAATTGTACCGATCTTTTACATAAGAAGGAATATCCTTAAAATAATATTGAACATTAATATAATTAGCAGGTTTGAATTCAATATCATCATTTAAATCATATTCTTCTAACTCGTTTAAACCAGAATCACTACAAACCTTCATATATGCTTCTGCCTTATCTTTGTCAAGAAAACATCTTTGAATAGAATAATCTGAATAACTACCCGATGTCACAATGTAAACTTTATTTGACATACATATACTCCTTTCAAATTTAGTTATAAAATAGATAATTTATGTATTCACATCTACTTACTCATACAATCAAAGGAAGGGATAGAGAGCTATATGCTCCCTACCCCAGCTCTACTACTTCTTCCCCTTCTCCCAATTCCGTGTCCCCATCGTCAAACCTAAGAAAGCCATATCTTTTTAATATATTTATAGTTTCTTTACGTGCAATTTTTGCAATATTGCGACAATTAAAGCAAGACTTAGGTTCTTGCAAGTTTTTGCTGTCATAAAACGCTTTTTCTTCGTCTGTAAACACAAATTTTCTTCCGCAATTGCGACACTTAATTTCTTTTCCTGATTTATTTGTCATAGTTATTTTCTCCTTTTACTTTTTTTTAAGCCTGTTGATTCCTATTTGTTTTTCTTGCTCTTCTACATTCTGGGCAACGCTTTGGTTCAACAAAATCATGCTCTTTGTAAAATTCTTGCTCCCCTGCTGTAAATGCAAACTCTGTAAAACAGTCTTTGCAAACTAAAATTTTATCTGTTTCCTCTGTGATAATTGTGTCATTTAAAAATTCGTTCATTAAAAAATCTCCTTTTAAATTTTGATATTTTTCTCTTTTTTCTAAAACCCTATTTGAATATGCCCTACTAATTGTGCCTGTTTTTTTAACAAAGTTACTGAACCCTGTAGCTCCCATGTTATAACTATTTAAGAGCCAAACATCCAACTCGTCTTCTGGGCATTCACCTAAATTTTTTCTAAGCATTGCTAAATATTTAATTCCAGCGTGAATATTATGATACACGTTTCCAGGATCAAAATCTGGCTCATCAATCAACTCTCCAAAATAATCGTGATATCTATTATTGAGTTGCATAATACCGACATCTTTACTCCCATTAGTATTTATACAAATTAGACTATTGTCAAAAGTACCTTCACTTTCTAAGTCCATTACTGCGATTACTAACGGAATTGACAAATCATATTGCTTGCATAACTCAAAGATAAAGCATTGAATTTCCTGCGACAAAGGTACATCGTAATACTTAATCACATTTTTCACACTATTTTGTTGCGTTATTGTCACGCTTTCCACACTATTTCCTGATAACCCATCTTGTTTAATCTGCAAATATTCTTGACGTTCAATTTCCTGTATTTTTTCTTTAGTTAAAGAGGGAGCGTATGCTGCCACAGGAAAGCAACAGCATACGCATACAACTATGATAATTGATAAAACATGGATTTTATGCGTTCTACTTAGTTGCATTAATCGCCTTATTTAAATCCTCAAGAATTGTTTTTGCAGTTTCAATATTTGCGATATCATCAGGAGTTTTTACTTCATACTTGCCAAGCAATTCAAGTATTTTAGTATTGTCGAGTTTTTTATCCTTAAGTCCTTTTTTCATTGTTGATTTAATTTCTTTAATCATTTCTGGCAATTCACGAACCTTTTCTAGAGTTTTCTTAACTTTTTCTTCCCTCTGAACCTTTTGATCAGCAGCTAGTTTATCCATATCGACATTAGCATTGTCCTTGCGAACTTCTTTTTCAATAGCTTCCTTGAAAGATTCTCTGAAAAGATCCATTGCTTCTTCTTCGGTGTCAAAAACTATCTTTTCACTAATACTTCCTACCCTAGAACCACCTTCAGCCATTTCATTGCCACGAAGATTAATAGCCCTCTTTTTAATATCTTCACCATCAATCTTAACGACAACTCTTTCGCCATTGATGATAAAATCAACCAAGGGATAAATTATTGCTGCACATCTGTCCGGTAGCGTAGGTACATAAACATCGTAAGGATCTCCAACCTTCGGTCTAATAGTCTTAAGCTGATTATGTGTCACGAACAAATATGTAAAACCTAAATTTAAAGGACGCATAATCTGTTTTAAGAATTCTTCATCAGCACTTGACCATCCCTTACCATGAGGAATATCACCAATACTTTCTGCCTTTGGAGCATCCTTGCTCTTTTTAAGATTGTACTGCCTAACTGTATACTGCTGGCAATATGGATAAAGTCTATCAACTGTATCTGGTACTAAAGTTTTAACATTATCTCCGACTTCTTCACGGTGACTTTCAAGTAGGTCAATGAAATTAACAAAGTCTTCCCACTTTTCTACTTTTCTAAAATTTAACCTTTTTGCTTTATATCCAGGTTCGCAAGCGAGTAAAATACAATTGTCATATAAAGTTGCAAATGTCGTCTTCAATTTGTTACCCTACAGGCTTTTTATCCCGTAGTTCTTATAGTTTCCTATAAGTTCAGCATATCTTTTCACCTACGTCTTTACGTTTAGGTGTCCCTGCCTCTTGGAAAGATTATATTCTATATCACCTTACTGTTTAAATCACTATTTCTTATTTGTATACAATGTTCGAATTTTTCTTTTTTTCGATCTAAATATAACGCATTTGAATTATTATAGAACATGTCATACAATACTAATGAATTTTTTGTACTGTAACATATCTCAAATATATTAAATTTATTAGTTACAGTCACGCACCTTAGTCCGCATTTAACTAAATAGTCTCTGAATTGCTCTAATAACACTCGACTACCACTGCATATTCTTGTTCTTATTTGAGCAGTTTGTGTTTTCCCAGGATATTGTAAGCCAACACAACCATCTCCGTCAAAATATCCCCGTATATAATCAATAATAAATTCATTTGGGATATTGTCTGGCATTTTAATTGTAAAACTTTTATTAGCAGTGATATTATAAGTTTTTAAAGCATCGATTATTTCCATTCTATGAATTGATAAGACGACAGATCGATATTCCTTTCCTTTACATTTATTTGTTTCATATTTTAAAGATCCAGAATACCCTAATTCATTCTTTACCTTTTCTAAAATGTCATAATCAGTGCTCTTTAAGGCTATCTTAAACGTCCCATTGCACACATTTCCATCTGCTGCAATAAGTCCCAAGATGTAAGCCATATTATTAGACCATTCATTAAAGTAATTCATGTTGTATGTATAAATTGTTCCACAATTACGATTTCTAACAATTAATTTTGAAAGTTCACTTCTGTTTTTACGTTCAACATTGTTTACTTTTAATATTCTATTTAAAACATATAGTGATTTTAAATTATATTTTTTAGCAATATCAATTGGTAATAGTTTATTTTCTATGTAATCATTACAAATAGCAACGTCACTAGCTGTTGACAACTTCACTCTCCCAACTGATTTAAACAAATACGTGATATAGGTTCACTTCCTATGCGTTGCCCCTGGCTAAACTTTTAAATTTAACCTTCAGGTCTGATTAGCTTATCCAATTGGACTTAGCTTTCCAGATTTTTTCAGGGAACTATTACTCATACATTTCTATACGAGAGGGCAAAACTTACATTCGACCCCATTTAGGCGGTGCTTGTAGTAAACCGGTATATTCGGTGAACAAAACTTTGGGGATATTTTCTTCAACCCCCAATAAAGATAAATCGAATGACATACATTACCTCCATCGTCTTATTTTATACAGCAGGGATATTTCACCCTGCCATATAATATTATATTTGTTCTTTTACTCGTCTAAATCAAAAGGCAGTTCGTCCGATCCTTCAGCCTGTTCTTTTTCAAGTTGCTCAAGTATCTTTTTGGCTGCATCTCCTGTGCCATTAAATGTAGCTTCGGTATTATTTTGCACAAGGTCTTCTTCAGTATATTTCTTCTTTTCAAGAGTTTCGCCATAGGCTCCTGTGATTTCCAACGCTTTATGATAGCTTACTGCAACCTTTTCCTTTTTGCCCCAACCATCATTCTCAACAACTTCTTCGGTTACAGCTTTACACAATATCTTCCCATTAACCTTAATGAAATCGCCAAATTTAAGTGCTTTCATATTCCTTACGAAATCTGTATCGGTAGTAGCAGTATTGATCTCAAATAAAGCTGGCTGTACAATCGGAGCCTTCTTCTTTCCTCTGTTCTCCAACACATAGGCATATACATCAAGTTTATTTTCAGAAGCTACTTCTACAACTTCACGAATGATAATTTCCTGAATAAAATAACACTCTTCCTCAAACTTATCGCTAGTAAAATCAATCGGAGTAGTTGCCTCAAATATTCTCTTAATTTCAATTTTATTTTGTAATTGAGCCGTAGTACTGCCATCTGGAGTATATTCAGAGAATTTTGTTTCACCTACTACCACGACCGACATGCCATCTTTGAAATCATCACTAATTTTCTTAGTCAAATCGTATGTAGGAAGTATCAACTCATAGCCATCTGGAGTTTTATCAAATCTCTTTGCCCATGCTACGGGTTTTGTGTCCTTTAACGTTTTGTTATACAAATATGCTTTGTCTTGAATCTGACCAAATAGCTCTACTGGCACCACATTATCAGTATTTGTTTTCAACAAAAAACGTATTGACCGATAGGGGACTTGGGCTTTTGTCTTACCCTCAGTAAATCCATTTCCTTTCCTTGGATTGTCCTTACCAACTATAATACCACGAAGTTGGCTTGACCCTTCACATGCTGTTAGTTTGCCTTCATAATCAGCCATTCTTATAAATCCTCCTAATTATAATATTTTATTTGTCGTAAATACTACACAGTTTTTGAGACGTAAAGAGTAGGTGCATCTCTTGCTTTCAATTTATCACCTCTATTATAGTTTAACATATAATTTTTAAATTGTCAAATAGTTTTTAGGCACTATTAAAAAATTTTTGAATGTACATCTTGTTCTTTATCTAAAGCAATTGAATATGTTCCATTATCATTGACTTCAATTGTAAATTTATACTTTTCCTTAACGAGTGCTTCAACTACTTTTAACAGATTTTCCAAATGATAAAAATGTATCTCGGTTTCCGGCATCTTTATTTCCTCCTTATTAATTTTAAAAAGCATAAAAACTGTATTTTATTAATTTCTTGTCAGTCATACCAGCCTGATTCAAAATATCCAATATCTTTTTCAGTAAAATTAGTACCAAATTTTTTGTTCAATTCCCTTGCAGTAATCTTTTTAATATCACCAATTTTTTCCTCAGGAAATTCAGATATAAAAGTCATTGGTTCAATTCCAACTTCATCATGTTCTTGACCACCAATGCTGATTGTATCATTGTTATATAGATCATAGGTATCAAGTTCATTTTCTACATATTCAATTTTATCTTCATCTGTCATTTCCTCAAGTTCAGCATCAGTTAAACGGAACCAGCTCTCACCCTTATTTTTTT
>ENA-UOOH01001175-UOOH01001175.1-fermentation-metagenome-genome-assembly--contig:-NODE-1175-length-26285-cov-56.718071_pt1 | contig 26285 bp, 28 predicted proteins | sample MGYA00245778_ERZ724025 | MGnify/ENA primary metagenome ERZ724025 (study PRJEB28704, sample SAMN03018313) | fermentation metagenome | biome: anthropogenic terrestrial biome; feature: soil... | reverse complement strand
CACGACCCCGGGCTGATACCTTTCCGAATCCGTTCAATGGCTTCCAGGACATCCAATACTCGCTCACGGTTAAGGGCCGCGCCTCACGTACGACCCTTGAGCGGATCCGCTCACGGAGCCCCGCTTCGGTCACCACATCGACCGGGCGACGGGGGAGGAGCGCCCATGAAGTGGATGAGCAGATCAATCCCGGATCGCCACGTCGATAGCCTGCCGGCAGGACGACCCCCCGGGCAGGCCCCCGTCAGATACGTCCCGCCGGACACTCACCTCAGGTACGAGACGACCGGTTCCAGCTCCCGGTATCCGACCAGCTGCCCTGCAGTTCGACGCTGGGACTGATCGCCCCCATAGACCACAAACGATCGATCAGGGGTGTTGCCGGAAAGCCTGTTCCAGTACGTGATCTCTTTGAAGAAGTCGGAGCTTGCCGTTCTGCCCGACTTGATCTCGACCGGGATGGGATCCCATCCATCATATTCGATGATACAGTCGATCTCATGCCCGAGTTTGTCCCGCCAGAAGTAGAGATTGGACGCTTTGCCCCGGTTAAACCGGAACTTCAGAAACTCGGATATAATGAGCGATTCAAAGAGCCCGCCTTTCAGGGGATGGTAAGAAAGATCGTCGGCACTCTGTATCCCGGCCAGGTGGCAGGCAAGACCGGGATCCGTAAAGTAGAGTTTCGGCATCTTCACAAGTCGTTTATTGAAGTTTTTGTGGTGGGGCCTGATCAGGACGATCAACAACGATGTCTCAAGAAGGGATAACCACTCTTTCGCCGTGTTATGGGAGATGCCGCAGTCATTCGCGAGGGACGAGTAGTTCACTACCTGTCCGGACCGATAAGCGCACATCTTCATGAACGTCTGGAATGCCGAGAGGCTCTGCACCTGCTTGAGAAGGCGGAGATCGCGCTCGAGGTACGTCTGAATATACGACGAATAGAAGTCTGCCGGGTGAATGTTGCTGCTGTAGGGGCGGGGGAAGAGACCAGCATAGATGAGGTCCTCGTACCGTCCCGTCTCAATGCCGGCACTGGCAAGTTCCCTCATCGAGAGAGGAAGGAGTTTGACGATCCCGACCCGACCGGCAAGCGACTGGGATATTTGCTCCATCATCAGGAAGTTCTGGGACCCGGTGAGGATGAACCGTCCCGGCCCCGTATGCGCATCAAGAACACCCTGAAGATACGAAAAAAGCTCCGGAACCCTCTGCACCTCATCAAAGACCGCTCCGGTCTTCTCGTACTGTGCAAGAAAACTACGTGGATCCTCCTCTGCGAAGGCACGGGTGTCAGGATCTTCCAGTAATACATAGGGCAACTCCGGGAACACCGATCGAACAAGTGTTGTCTTTCCTGACTGGCGGGGGCCGATAACAGATACCGCTGGAAATCCAAGAGCGAGTGACCGGATCTTCTCCTCAGCATCCCGCCTGATGATGGGCTTCACCCCCTGCACATGCATGGACATATTGTAAATACAATTTACAATATGTCCATATAACTATCCCTGTAAGGGTCGGGCGAACTACTGCATTAAGCCATCTCCATCTGCAGGTGTGGGGCGGATCACCAGTCGCACGCGGGCTTCGCGCGAGAGGCAACAGTGCACATGAAATGTTAGAGGCAATGGTGCACTGCCCGGTTCCAGCTCCACCCAGAGGTCGAGGTCGCCCAGGGTGGGGCCGGAGGGCGACCCGGAGATCCTCATGTTCGTTGCGCCATGCTGCCTGGCTATCGCGAGGATCCGGGTCCGCTTCTCCCGGATACCAGGCCGGACCGACCGGTCTTTACTCCCGCCACCGTGGCAGCGTCAAGAGGTACTGCCGCACCATCTCTTCCGCCTTCGCGGGGGGCATCCCGAGATTCTCGGCCATCATCGGCGCATACCTCCCGACCGCCTCTTCCCGCGTAAGGCCCGGTTCGGTGAACCCCCCGTCCCGGTAGCAGTAGGTGCAGTAGATCGCGCTCCGCGACCCGTCCGCCTCCGTCCCGGCATCCTCGTCCCGGGCAAGGGGCATCCCGCAGCTCTCGCAGGTCGCAATCTCCCGCCCGGTCCACCGCTTCAGGCACGAGATCTGCTCCATCGCGAACCTCTCCGCCTTCTCCTGAGGGATCGCATACACCTGCGACAACGCCGCCCCGGCGACCTTCGCCATCTCGTCGATGGTGATGCCGGGTGCCGTGAACGCCCCGCCCCGGTAGCAGTTGGTGCAGTAATCCCTCGATGGCGCGCCGTCCGCTTCCGTCCCGAAATCCTCCTATCTGCCCATCGGCATCCCGCAACTCTGGCACGATCGTGTCTTCTCTCTCTCCATATAACGTCCTCCGGACGATGAACTTCTCTAGAGAGAGACGAACCCGATCGGAGATAACTATTTGCAAAAAGGTTCCGGAGGAAGAAGTCGTGCTTCTGCCCTACTCGCGGGGCGGGAACCGGATCGTCATCCTGCCCCCGGCACCGGGTTCGAGCACCGCGTCGGGCTGGAGCGCCCCGGCGTAGCCGGCGAGGTAGGGTGCAGCCACCCGAACGTCTGCAAATGTCTCCCGGATCGCTGCGCCGTCGCCCCCGAGGGTGATCGCGACGCTCCCGTCAGCGGCATCTCTCGGCTCACAGGGGATCCCCCACATCAGGAGGAGCCCCTCCATCAGGGTGGGGGGATCGAACTGCTCCTCGTTGCAGGCGAGGAGGGCCTTTCCATCCTCTGCGCCGAGCCGCCCGGCGATGGCGGCGACCTGCTTCACGAGGTCGGGGGAGGCGTCACGAAGGAGGTTCCGCACGAGCGGCCCGGCGACGTCGTGCCGCCGCAGGGACCGGGCTACCTTGATTAACTGCCAGTCCCGGGCAAATGAGGTACCGGTGCGCATCTCACCCTCTCAGGACACCATAGGCCATCACGCAGAGGCCGAGGATTACAACGATACGAGAGAAGACCGCCGACCAGAGGATGATGAACTCATCAGGCGTAAAGACGCTCACGAGGTCGGCAAACGTTATCCCCACGATCAGCGTAAAAAGCCCGTAGATGAAGTAGAGCAGCGTCTGCTGCCTGACAATCCGGTAGGCGTTGAAGATGATGGCGATGAGGAGCGCCCCCAGGAGAAGCGTCACAACCGCAAGCATCTGCTGCATGATCTCAATCTGCATTCAATTCCACCTATGTCTGTTCCTTGACCTTCCTCACCGATATGATCGTCTGGATATCCTTCACCCCCGGAAGGCCGGAGAGGGGGATGAGCACGCTCCGCTTCAACTCGGATATGTTCTGCACCCGGACCTTGACAAAGAAGTCCCCGGGCTCCAGCACCTCGTAGAGTTCAAGGATGTCCGGGTGGTCCCGCATAAACTCCTCGACCTCCGGCTTTCCGTCCGGGTGGACCCTGACGTTCAGGAAAGCGACCAGGGTATGCTCAAAACACTTCTGGTTGATGACGATCGTGAACCGTTCGAGGATACCGGCGTTCTTTAACTTCTCGATCCGTTTAAAGACCGTTGACGGTGCGATGCCCAGCATCGAGCCGAGCTCTGCCATAGGCATCCGCCCGTCCCTCTGCAGCTCCCGAAGAATCGCATCGTCGATCTCATCCATTCTTACAGTAGTTGCAGGCTCTTGGTTATTAAAATTCCGGATTTGTTTTTAAACAATCAGAAGGGTATTTACTATTTCTACTTGATAATGGGAGGAATACAGGGTTTTCACCGGGGTTCCGTCTGGTGATAAAAGAAGAAGGATTTCGTAAAAAAGAGGATATAAAAATCAAAATTATGCCTATGTGGCGAAATATTATTTCTGTGTCAGCAAAAGATCGTTCCCCCGGGATTGACGATCCTGACGGGCCCGGGCCCACCCGCCGCCTCCCGGATGGCCGTATCAATGAACTCCCGGGCCGCGGCGAACGCGTGGCGCGCAGGCATTCCCCGGGCAAGGTGTGCGGTGAGCGCCGCAGAGAAGCAGCACCCCGACCCGTGCACCGAGTAGGGATAACGCTTACCGGAGAGCCGCATCACACCATCCCGGTCGACAAGGATGTCGACCGCCGCACCGCCGGCGAGATGTCCCCCCTTCACCACCACGGCCCCGGCGCCGAGGTCGAGGATCCGCCGGCCCGCCTCGGCCATATCGTCCAGGGTCGCAACCCGCATACCCGCAAGCACCTCCGCCTCCGGGAGGTTCGGGGTGACGACCTCCGCCCGGGGGATGAGCAGTTCCACAAGATCCGCGACGGCGTCCTCCGCGAGGAGCCGGTGGCCCGACGTCGATATCATCACCGGGTCGATGACGAGGGCGGCCCCGTCGGGCAGGGCCTCCGCAACGGCCCGGGTGTTGGGGCCGTTACCGAGCATCCCCGTCTTCCATGCCCCGACCGCGAAGTCGTCGGCGACCGCCTCCACTTGAGCCCGCACAGCCTCCGGGGGGAGCATCCAGGTCCCTCGCACCTCGTGGGTGTTCTGGGCCGTGACTGCTGTTATGACCGTCAGCCCCCAGATGCCGAGCGCCGTAAACGTCTTTAAGTCTGCCTGGATGCCCGCCCCTCCCCCCGAGTCGGAACCGGCGATGGAGCATGCGGCGATCATCTGCGCATCCGTCATTCTTCAATTGTCGGCGTAGATCCGCTTGAATCTTTGCCTGTCCCACGCCACTCCTTTTATCTGGTTTTGCATCGACTACTCTTACAATGGATGTAGAAGAGATCAGCCGCCGGCACCTCGCTGCCGGCGCCCCTGACGACGATATCGTGCGCCTTCTTTCCCGGGATGTGCTCTCCATCAAGCGCCACCGCATAACCCCCGCCTACGCCGAGGCGTTCGCCCGGGCGGTCCTAACCGAAGCGAAGAACTCGACCGGTCTCTCCGGCGACCTCTTCACCTTTGAGCCCTCCGGCTCGACCATGGGTGAGTTCGGCGTCGGATCACGGGGGTCCGGGGACTTCTTCGCCCACCGGCAGCTCGCCCGCATCATCGGTCGGACGTCGGCCGCGGTCGGTGTCGACGAGATGGACGACGCAGGCGCCGTCTGTGCCGGAGGGGACTATATCATAACCACCGTCGACGGGATGCACTCCCGCCTCTCCGACTTCCCCTTCCTCGCCGGGTTCCACGTCACCCGGGCGACGCTCCGGGACGTCTACGTCATGGGCGCAAAGCCCGTCGCCCTCCTCTCCGATATCCACGTCGCCGACGACGGCGACGTCGCGAAGATATTCGACTACACGGCGGGCGTCTCCGCTGTCGGTGAGGCCATGGGCGTTCCCCTCGTGACCGGCTCCACCTTGCGTATCGGCGGGGACATGGTGCTCGGGACCCGGATGACCGGCTGCGTCGGCGCCGTCGGCGTCGCGAACCACCTCACGGCCAGGAAACAGATCGCCCCCGGCGACGTCCTCCTCATGACCGAGGGGGCCGGCGGCGGGACCATCGCCACCGCCGCGATCTACTCCGGGTTCCCCGACGTCGTTGAGGAGACGATCAACCTCCACTTCCTCAAGGCCTGCGAGGCGCTCCTCGCAAGCGACATCCTCCCCGGCATCCATGCCATGACCGACGTCACGAACGGCGGGCTCCGGGGCGACGCCTACGAGATGGCCGAGACCGCCGGGTGCCGGATCGTCGTCGTCGAGGACGAACTCCGGACGCTCGTGCAGCCGAAGGTCCTTAAGATGCTCGATACCCTCGAGATCGACTACCTCGGCGTATCCCTCGACGCCCTCCTGGTCGTCGCGCCGCCGGAGCTCGCGCCCGCGATCCGGCGGGTCGTCGAGTCCGCAGGTGTCGCTATGAAAGAGGTCGGCTATGTCGAGGAAGGAGAGCCCGAATCGGTCCTCTCGGTCGACGGCGAGATCCGGGACTTCACGCCCCGGTTCCGGGAGTCGGCCTACACCCCGGTCAAGAAGGTCGTGGACGAAGATAAAAGGGATTTTGAGGAGATGAAGGCGGGAGTCGAGCGGGCGGCGGAAGCGGCGCTCGCAAAGAAGCTCCGGATCCTCTCCCGGCTCCGCTCTTCGTGAGCAAATCGGATGTATTCTCGATCGGAGGAGGGGTATTTGTTGTCTTCAGAGGAGGGTTATCGTAAGAGATCGTAGATTTGCTCTCTTGTCATACCCTCAAATTCTGCAACGTCGGTGACGATTGTGTTGAGTGTGGCCGTGCTGAGTTCGTCGTGAAGGGGCACAGTAACCCGGAGTCGTTCACCTCCAACAACTTTACGCATCTGGACGTGACTTCCGACCTGCCGGAGAAAAGAAAATCCAAGTTTTTCAAGGACTTTGATCGTCTCAAACCCACTAACAACCGGGTGCCGCGGCAATGATATCGACCTTGTATTCGAAATTTGATGGGATGTGGCTTTCCTGTTCGTGAGTTTCTGATTTGTATCTGGTTACAATGGTGATCTGTTCTCCCGCTTCGAGTTCTCCCGTGTAATGGAGCGACGTTGCTTCCAGGATGTTGTCGATGAGTTCTCCAACGCTCTTGCCCTGGGTATAGATGGCATTTTCAGGTGCATGTGCGCTGGCGCTCCACCATCCTTCAGCATAGGTTACTTCAAATGTGACCAGCATGACGTTACACACCCTTGTGTAATTGGAGTATTGGGCTTTTCAGGGATAAGTTTGATGGTAACAGGGTTACCACATCCAGAGTAACCCTGCTCCTTGGTGTTGGTTTAGTCATTAACGCAGGGAGCAACGGTTGTAGAACTCTTTTCCAGTCATCATCTGCTGGACACGCACGCCGAGGTCGACGAGATCGATATCCTCGGTCAGAGGGATGTCGTCCTCCTCATCTGCCGGCAGCAGGGCGACGTCCTTGGCAACGGCCTCGTCGTCATGAATCGCGCTCTTTCCTCCGATCCCGGGTATGCGGCGGGCCTCGAGGCGGCGGGACAGGAGGGCACGCCGACGGGGGAGGGGAGAGCAGCCCCCCGTTCCCCTCACGGGTTTTCGGGGTTGACGACCCTCCCCATGAAGAGGATCGTGCCGGAGTCCTTCTCGACGATGAGGAAGACGAACGGGTGGTCCGCACGGAAGATGGGTGCGGTCTCCGGACCTACAGCCCCCCCGCCCGCGATGATGACGGCGGTCGCCGCCGCTGCCTCGGTTCCCTCCTCGTTCACGTCGACGAACGCCTTGTGGACGACATCGCTGATGAAGAGCATATCCGTGCCGTCCATCCCCGAGAAGTTGGCCGCATCAGTGAACGCCGTCGGCATCCCCATCGCTGCGAGCGCCTGCGGGAGACTGTACTCCGTCTCAAGCGTGAACTTCGGGAAGACGACCCTGACGCGCCGGTCGGTCAGCGAATCCCGGATCCCGGTGAGCGTCCCGACGTCGAGAACCTCTTCTGCTGCCGTCAGGTTGTCTTCCTTCGGGAGGAGGACGAGCATCGAGAGTTCCGTTCCGTTCCCGTGCGCATACGGCATCCTGAGCACCTGGAGGGTCCCGGTCTCGGTATATCCGTATATGGCATCCTCGTCCGTCCGGTGCATCATCTGGACCTGCACTGTCTCGTCCTGAGCGATCCGGAACGCCTCCTCCGTCGTCTCGGCGGGATCGAACTGCTTGACCCAGGTACCCTTGAAGTAGATAGCGTTCGTGATCACGAGCCGGGTGAGGTCGTCGATCGAGTCGGCTGGGAGAAGGTCGCGGATTTTATCCTCGGTCTGCTCTTCCACCCACCGGTTGATCGTCTCCCGCGACCCCTCGGGGTCGTTGACGAAGTCGAGGTTCGTGACGTTCGCCCCGTACCAGCGTTCGGCAATCCCAGTGTAGTCCGGGAGGAACGGGTAGGTCTCCTCCGCCCAGAGGGCGTTTGCGGTGCGGAGGGTGTAGTTGCCGCTCCTCCGGTTGAGGCTGGCATCCAGCCCGGCAAACCCCGCCCGCCGGAGAGTATCGTTCGTTGGGAGGTGCAGCACCGATTCGATCTCGTCGGCGGTCGTGCCCCGGGTGCCCTCGCGGGTGATCGCGAGGGCCGACGAGATGCTGTAGGGCGAGAAGAAGAGGTTATCTCCCGCATGCGCCGGGTCGTTAGCAAGCTGCTGGTAGAGGTCGAACGCGAACCGGTTGTTCCCGGCCGCCACGCTATCGTCGGCTACGGATTCACCGGAGACTGAAGTCGTGCTCAGAGGTACGATCCCACAGACAGCCAGTCCCGCAACAATGAGCGCCAGAACCAGGATGCCTATTCCAGAGATCAATAGTCTTTTCATCGTTCTCTCCCGTGGATGGCATCGAGGTGGCCGGTGATCCGCGAGCCGGGTAACTTTCGGGCATCCACACGGAGTCTTTCTGCAGGAAGACGATAATACCGGCGAAAACGTTCGATCCCGGTCGAACGGGTTCAAAAACTATATCAGTCACGTAACTTCCTCACACGCAGGATTGGGAGACTGCGTCGCTGCACGCATCTCCCGCCACCGGACGCAGGCATACGTCACGAGGACTCCCCCGATAACCACAAGCGCGATCCCGGCAACGAGCAGCTCCACGGGAGGTCCCTCCGGGACCGGGACTCCCCCTCCCGCGAGCGGGGGCACCGGCACTTCCCGGACCGGCGCCGTCAGGAAGGCCGCGAGGGCACAGACCCCTCCGGCGAGGCTCGCCAGTCCTGCCGTCAGGATGATCCGGACCCGGGCGCTGCCGTGCGGCTGCAGGAGGGCCCGCCCCTCCGGCGTGAGCGCGTAGTACACCCAGGCGTGCCCGTCCTCCCCGGCGGCGACAAAACCGGCGTCGGCAAGCCTCTGCAGGTGGTGATGGATCGTGGACTTTGCCAGGTCGAGGTCGTCCGCGAGCTCCGTGACCGTCATCCTGCGTTTATTCAGGGTTTTCAGGATAGTGAGCCGGGTTCCGGATGCGAGAACCTCGAACGTATCCTTCGTCAGGACGATATCGACCGGCTCCATGGGGAGTGGTTCGGGGAGGCGGGATATAACGATTCCGTTATCGTCTCTGCATCGTAAAATGGAGCCATTTCATGCGGCCTGGTGGGTAGGAGCAGGGAGTGACTCCTGCATCCCGCCCACACAGTGGCCTAACCTTCCGGTTTTTTCCCGCCCGCACAGACGTTGTAGGCCAGGTAGGGAAGGTTCTCCTCAACGAAGGGCTCCACCTTCCGGGCGAGGTTAAAGACCGGATCTGCAAGGTTTAAGTGCGCAAACGAGCACCTGCCGACCGATACGTCGTCAAACCCGGCCGCTCCGAGGAGAGAGGCAATCTCGGCGTTGGTGTAGTAGTGCTCGTCAAAGTCCCCCACACCCACCTTCTTCAGGCCGACCTTCTCTCCTACCTGGTAGATGACGGGGACAAGGCTCGTAAAGACCGTCCGCGAGAGAGTGCAGATCGCGATCCGGCCGCCGGGCTTCAAGACCCGGTAGCACTCCCGGAGCATCGCCTCCGGGTCGGTGACGTAACTGAAGGCGAGGAGGCTCGCAAGGGCGTCGAAGGTGGCGTCCCGGAACGGGAGGACGTCGGCGGTCCCGACGCAGAACCCGCTCTCCGGACAGCGCTGCCGCCCATGCCGGACCATCCCCGGGCTGATATCGAGGCCCACCGCCTCTCCGCCCTCCTCGACATAGCGCTGCACGAAGAGCCCGGTCCCGCACCCGAGGTCGAGGAGGAACCCTCTCTTCGGGAGAACGCTCATCACGTGATCGGATATGTGCCGGTGGTAATACTTCCCGCGGTTGCCGTCGTAGCGGTCGTCGTAGATATCAGCGACCTCATCATAGTGTTGCTGTACTTTCTTCACTGAACACCTCCCGGGCTATCCGGGCAAGAAGTGCATTGATCTGCACAAAGTCGTTTGCGTTGTGGCAGAGCCGGTGGTCCGCGTCGGCGAGCGCGATCGCAAGTGCCGGGTGGTTGTACTCGCGCCTGACCACCTGCCGGAGTTCGTGGACGACCTCCCGCGCCGCGAGGCCGTACTCGATCATGAGCGACTCGACGATCCGGCGGGCGGCGTCGAAGTTGCCGGCTCGGAGCGCGTTGAAAGCGGAAGTTGCCACGTTCCCGGTCTCTGAGCGCGATACCTCCGCGAGGTCGAGGTCTTTTCCCGACCCGACCGCGAGCTGCAGGTACATGATCCCCCGCCGCAGGTCGCCCTGTGCAGCGTGGACGATCAGGTCGAGGTCGTCGGCGGGGCATGTGGCCGCCTCTGCGACGAGGATCTCCTCGAGGCGAGCGCGGACGATCCCACTCTCGAGCGGGGCGAAGAAGAGCGGCAGGCACCGCGACGCAATCGCAGGTATGATCGTCGACGGCCGGGTGGTGACGAAGACGAACCGGCAGGTGGCGCTGTAGCGCTCCATGGTCCGGCGCAGGGCCTGCTGCGCCTCAAACGTCAGGGCATGGGCGTCCTCAAAGACCATCAGTTTGAAGTCGGCGTCGAGCGGGCGCATCGAGGCGTACCACTTCACGATGTACTTGAAGTTGACGATCAGGCTCTGGTCTTTGCGGTAGACCAGGGCGAACCGCTCGTCCGCCTCGAGAGCACTCTTCCCCCTCCCGAGAAGGTCGGCGGCGCTGAAGATGGTGGTGTTCGCCTTCCAGTCCTCACCGTAGAGCCTTCGCGCCAGGCACTCGACGGCCACGGTCTTCCCGGTGCCGTGCGGGCCGGAGATGAGCATATGGGGCACGCTCCGGGCGTCCGCAAACGATACGAGGTAGCGGACGACCTCATCCTGTCCGATGATATCATCGCACCGCTTCGGGCGGTACACCTCACTCCAGAGCATGGGCCAGTCTCTCTCTCATCTCATCTATTGCCGCCCGGAGAAGATAGGTATTGTCAAGCGAGGTGACCAGCCGTTCGCGCTCGCCGGGGTCAAGGGAGGCGCACGCCGCGGTGATCGCGGGAATAGCACGGGTCACCTCATCGACGACGGTCAGGGTTGCCGTCCGGGCGGTCCGGGAGAGCGGGTTTAAGTCGACGGTGATGACCGCCTTACCCATCGCCCGGAGCGCCGCGCAGCGGTCCCCGTCTTCGAGCGGCACGAGGACCACGTCGGCGTCCCCGATACCCCCCGGGAGGCAGAGCCCGCGGTCGTGGGAGAGCGGGACGAGCCGTTCCGCGGTCCCGGAGAGGACCTGGACGCCGTGCTCCTCGAGGAGCCGGGTGATCAGCCCTATACGCTCCTCCGTCCGGTGGAAGAGGTTCACCTCGACGTCCGCACCGCTCGCCCGCTGGAGCGCCGCGACCTCACGGGCCGCAAGCGCCGCCGTGTTGCCGTTCACCGATATCACCGCGTGCCGGGCGGAGAGAAGCATGGCGGCGGCCGTCCGGGCGGCGAGGAGCGCGCTCGCGGTTGTCCGTTCGCCTATCAGGTAGTCGAATGCCTCCCCGCGCCCGTGGGCGGCGAGCCCTTCCAGGGCGACGACGCCCTCACGGGCACACCGGGCCAGCCGTTCGCGGGCGATGAGAGAGCGGTAACGTGGATGGTCTTTCGGAATCATGGTTTCATCTCGATGAGGTATGCGCCGCGGCGTGCGACCCGGAGGCCGTAGACCTCCCCGAACCGGGAAAGTACCCGTTCTGCGTCGTCTCCGCAGGCAAAGACGCCGTTCCCGAGCATCGTCATGCTCGCCGGGACGGCGAGAGCGTCGCAGGCGCGAAGCACCTGCTGCACCCCCGGCGCAATGAGCCCGCTCTTTTCGGCGAACCCTCGCGAGAGGAGGCAGAAGTCGGCGAGGTCCCGGGGGCAGCGGTCCGGATACGCGGCGGCTATCCGTGCCATCGCCTCAGGCGACGAGAGGACCGAGGCGGTCGGGAGCGGGCCGAGGCTCACGGCGTAGAGGGGCTCTTCCGGATAGAGCCGGGTGATCGCCGCGTGGATGCCCGGGCCCGTCCTGCAGACGACCCCGCCGGCCTGGCTCGCGGCGACGTCCCCGAGGCCGGTGCGGTGGAAGACCTCGGCCTCGTGGGCCCGGGCGGCCACCTCGTCTACGGAGAGGCCGAGGTCGAAGAGGTGGTTTGCAGCCGTGAGCGTCGATAGAAGCGCAGCCGCCGAGAGGCCGAACCCGGCGCCGATGGGGAGCCGGCACTCCGTCGTGACGCGGGCGGCGACCCCCAGACGGTCGAGAGCGTACTCGACCGGCGGCGACCCGGTGCTCGCACGGCCCCGCCGGACAACCCGGACGTCAGTCTCCGCGGCGGGGACGACCGTCGAGCGCACCCCTTCATCGATGACCACACCGGCCCCGACGCTCCCGGTGCTCGAGGGAAGCGAGCCCTCAACGCGCCTGAAGTACCCGGATATATGCCCGGGGGAGAAGGCTACAGCAGTCCGGCCCATATCGCTGCCGCGACCTCCTCTTTGCTCCCCGTCACGGTGGTAACCCCGCCGGCGGTCATGATACGGAACGACCCCTCCGCCGCTCCCATCGCCGGCGGGGCGTTCACCACAACCATCCGCACACCCGATTCAAGCATCGCCCTCGCCCGCTCCTCCTCGTGCCAGCCCAGTTTGAAGGCCACCGTCACGGGGTGGAAGGCCGCCATCACCTCGTCGATGACCTTCGGAAGGGGGTCGAGCCTGACCGTCAGGGGCGAGCCGCTCGGTATCTTCCCCTCGCGGCGCTCGGGGGCATAGTCCGATATGGCCGCCGCGCTCGCGTATATGTCGACCCCTTCGCGGCAGACCGCGAGAACCGCCGAGCGCATATCCGCGGCGCTCGTGGCAGGGATGTTTCGCACACAGGGGAACGTTCCGCTGTGGACCACCGTCACGTCGGCGCCGAGCCGGAAAGCCTCGAGCGCAAGCGCTTGACCCATCCGCCCGGTCGACCGGGTGGTGAGGACCCGGACATCGTCGAGGGGTTCCGCACACGCCCCGCTCGTGACGAGGACCCTTTTCCCGAGAAGCGGCCGGCCGGAGACCGCCCGCTCAGCGTGGAGGACGATGACGTCGGTATCGGCGATCTTCGCCTTCCCCTCCTCGACCTTCGGGTCGACGATATCGATGCCCCAGGAGCGGAGCCTTCGTAAGTTCTCCGCGACCCTGGGATGGCGGTACATGCTCTCGTGCATCGCCGGGACCACCACCACCGGCATCCCCCGCCCGAGCGCAGTCGTCGCGAAGGTCGTGACCGGGGTATCGTCGATACCGGAGGCGATCTTTCCTATGGTGTTTGCCGTGCAGGGAGCGATCAGCAGGAGGTCCGCCGCCCCGCCCTCCCCGCAGTAGAGGACGTGCTCCACGAGGCCGGTGATCCGGGTTATCGCCGGCCGCCCGGTCGCGTAGGTCAGGGCGTCGGGATGGACGATCCCCGCCGCTGCCGCGGTCATAACCGCCTGCACCGTCGCGCCCCGGCGGCGCAGAGCGTGGGCGAGTTTCACCGTCTCGACGGCTGCGATGCTCCCCGTCACGGCGAGGACCACCGTCTTTCCTGAAAGTCTCTTCACGATATTGTCACATCCTGCACCATATGCCACGCATGCGGGCCGTACTTCTTCACCCGGCGGGCGGTTATCGCCGCCGAGAACCCGGCATCCGCCACCGCTTCCCGGATCGCGCACGTCTGCTCCCCGATACTGTGGACGTGGAGCACGCTTCCGCTCCGGACGTGGGCGAGGACCTCGGCGAGCATCGCCGGGGCATCGAAGTGCCCCATCAGGACCCGGTCGTAGACCCCGGCAAGCAGCCTCCGGCAGTCCCCGACCTCTGCCGTGACCCGGTCCGCAACATGGTTTGCCATAATGTTTCGCTGCAGGTATTCAAATGCTGTCGGATTGATCTCCATCGCGTGGACCCGTGCGCCGCTACAGGCTGCAGGTATGGAGAAGTAGCCTATCCCGGCGAACATATCGGCAACCCGCTCCCCGGGACGGACGAGGGAGGCAATCCTCGCCTTCTCAGTGCGGTTGCCTTGCGCAAACATCACCCGGCACGGGTCGAGGATGAAGGTGTAGCCCTGTTCGCGGTGCCGCACCTCGCCGGCGGTGCCGTAGAGGACCTCCACATCCGGGACGCGCATCGCGCCCGAAAACCCTTTCACCCTGACGACTCCCCGGGGGCGGCAGTGCCCCACGATCGCGGTGAGTTCCTCCTCCGACGGCTCGTCGCCGTGGAGAACCGCTATATCCCCGACGAGGTGGTAACCGCGCCCCCGGTAACCCTCCCGCTCGGGAAGGTCCGTATCGGCTGCATACCCCTCCCTGACCGGGACCCAGGCGGTGCCGTCGCGGACGTAGGGCCTGCGGGTGCGGTCCACCCACTCCGCATCCAGGAGGCCGACGAGGGCGCCCGCCGGCACCTTCCGCGCACGCATGGCGGACCTCACCCGACGATGACCAGGCGGTCCTGCTCTTCGTCGCGGAGCACCCGGATCGGCTGCCCCTCCACCGGGAACGTCCAGGGCACCGGGTTCAATTCCCGCGTCCGGTAGGTCTTCGGGTCCATGAGCCCCACGAGATTCGGCTCCGTGAAGACGACGAGTGCAGACTCGGCCTCACGGATGTTTCCTATGAGACGCTCGACCTCGTCCTCGGCGAGTGTCCGGGTCATGCCGGTCTGCAGGTCGAAGACCCGGAGGCGCCGCCCGTCGATATCGCGCACCTCAAAGTAGTTGCCCCGGGATACCCCCACATCCCCTTTCTGGTAGTAGGGGAGGCGGATGGAGTAGGTGACGCGGTAGAGCGCCTTGCCGTCCTTCTCGCCGACCAGTTTCGGATGGGTCGTATACCGCCCGCCGAGCGCCCCCGTTATCATCCGGGCGATCGTCTGGCCGAGGTGCTGGGACCCGACGGTTATATCGACACCGTCCTTTGACTCCTCAAGGTCTGATATGAACGAGAGGCGGTCCCCCGACTCCTGGAGGGATTCTTCGGCCTGTTCTGCAATATTCGTGGCGATCTCACGCTCGTAGGCGTTGATCTTCCGTTCAGTCGCCCGCACCTGGACGATCCCCTCGTAGTAGCCGCCGGATATGCGGCTGCACCGGTCGCAGGCCTCCTTCTGCCAGAGGATCTCGACCTCGCAGGTGCCCCGGACCGGGACCGAGTAGAGGGTCCCCTCTACGTCGACGGTACAGGTCGTCCTGTTCGGCCCGGTCTCTTCCGACCGGACGGTGACCCTGATATCCTTCGCATCGGTGTGGATGCTCGTCGCCGATACAGCCAGTTCGGCGATGAAGTCCTCGCGCGGCATCCGCAGGTCCGACCAGGTCTTGCCGCGCTTCTGCGAATCGCAGACCGGACAGTAGACCGCGATCACACGGGTCTCGCAGGTGAGCAACCGGGTGTCCGCGGCCCGGCACTGGGGGCAGAGCCCTTCCTCGGTCGGCTCCCCGCAACGGGGGCAGATGCTAGTCAGTATGGTCATAGATTATATCCTGAATATCTGGACATGGGGTACGTCGCCGATCATGATGCAGTCCTCCTCTGTGATCAGTCCCATGGCGATGGCGAGGGCTACGGTGCGCTTCCCGATAAGGTTCGCGTTCGTCGCACCCGTAAGAGCCTCTCTGACTTCTTCCTCGGCGGCACATTCCGTGCCGTAAAACCCTCCGGTGATGCAGACTTCCACGTCTCCGTGCATCAGGGTGATGTTTAAGAGCTCGGAGTCGCAGACAGCAACCACCTCGCCGGCGCCCGGCATGCGGTGCACTTTCAAGTACATCTTCAGATCTCTTTGGCGGGAGTCGTCAAAAAGGTGCGCTGTTCTGCTAGGGAAGGACGATATCTACGCCGTAAGTGCGCGACGGGGTCTCGGCATGGATGCGCCAGGCATCCTCTTCGGTTATCAGTCCCTCTTGTAGGTACCGTCGCGTGAACCGCGGGACCGACTTCGGCCCGATAACCGCACCGGGCCTTGCATTCTCGTCCATGTAGTCGCTCTCCATGGTGAACCGCCGCCCGGCCCGGGCGAGCGCCGGTATATCCTCGTGCCGCGCGATGAAGGAGGGCACAAGCGGCGTATCGGGGGTTGCGAAGTGTTTGACGACCTGTTCAAGCGGGATCCCGGCCTTCGCGGCCATATCGACGACATCGATGCAGGGCCCGCTCTCGGCGTGGAGTTGGACGGCGCAGTTGCACACACTCCCGAGTTCGAGCGCGTGGAAGAGGACCGCGTTTGATGCCGCGAGCACCTCCGGCGCAACCTCGTAGTGGGGCCGCCCGCTCTTTAAGGCGACGGCCTCCCCTTCCTCGACATAGCGGGCGGCGACATCGAGCCCTGCCATCATGACGCCGGCGGCCGCGTCCAGGCTCATCCGTTCGGCGAGGCGGCTCATCTCCGCCGGGTGGACGCCGAGGACCGGGTAGACGACAAGCCCGGTCTCCCTGACCATATCGGCCACCCGGAGCGTCGCATCGAAGACCGCCCGGTAGTCGTCGCCCGACGAAGGCTCGACCCCGAGCGACCAGGAGGGCTTTGAGACGAGGAAGATGTGCGTCCCTCCGCTCCGCCGGAAGTCCTTTGCGGCCTCGACGCCCCGGCCGTTTGTCGGGTCGATGTGGATATGGTCGTCAGTTATCGGTATCTCGGGTAGTTTCATGAAACTCGATGATCTCCATCATGGGGTAGTCGTCTTCGAGGTGCAGCCGGGCCCGGCAGGCGGTCTCCCCGACCTCGGTCGTGATCTCGACGTTGAACATCCGCCCGGCAAGTTCCGAGTAGCCGAACCGGTTCGAGACCATCATATCGCGGTTCAGCCGGACGGTGATCCCGGTCACGTAGGGCTGCAGCCCGACGGCCTGCTCGATGGCGGTTTCAACGGTCGCGGCGGTCTCGCGGGCGATGGGCGTCCCGACGAACTGGTGGTAGAGGGCGCCGAGTTTGATCCCGGCTTCAAACGCCGCCTTCTCGCGGTCGGTGAACATGAGAGTAGGTTTGGGGGTACGGGAGTAAGAAGGTGCGCCCCCCCGGCGGAGAGTATGATGAGAGGGTTTCGTTTTGTGGTTCGGGGACTCCCGAATCTGCACAAGAGTGGTGATATGGTCTCACGCGAAGCCGCGAAGAACGCGAAGACTAGCAGAGAGTTGATATTACTCCCCTTCGCGACTTTCGCGGCTTCGCGTGAGTCAGCAGGATATGGAGAGATCCAGGAGAGGAGCGGGCAGCATGAAACAAGTCGTCGATAACCGCACGACGTTAGACTTGGATGCCGACTTCGGCAACGAAGGTCTCCATGATGTCGTCGTTCTCGAACGCATCGTTCCCGAAGGTCTCGATGTGAAACCGTATGGCGGATTTCACCTCGGCAAGTGCTTCTTCGTAGGTCTCCCCTCCGAGACGACGACTCCTTTGAGACCCAGAGGGTAGGCGAATAGGCCGGCGAAGGAAGACGACCACCCGGAGAACAGCGTAGAAGACAGTGGCGACCAGCACGCACTCAAGGTAGAACCCGATGAACGTGAACGCGGAAAACGCCGGATCGTGTGCCAATGAGTCTTCGGCGAACGGCAGGGCGTTCATGATCTCGTCAAAAAGGCACCCGAAGCTCGGCAGCCTGTCCGCGAGCAGCGGGGTAAAGGAGGGGGTCGGGGTGTCGAGAGGATGCAGTTCCCCTACCCGATCGGTTTGATAAGTCCGTGCCGGGGTTCGAGCAGTTCCCCGCCCCGTTTCAGTTGCTCGATGGTGTGCTCGACCTTGTCGCGGGAGAAGCCCTGCTGCACAAGGATATCGATGACTTCATCGACCCTCGCCTGGCCGCCGGAGTCGTCGCAGACGTTCCGGATCGTCTCCTTGACCGACCGGATGATATCGCGCTGTGACTTTGTGACGCCGGTCACGAGCTTGTCGATATCGAAGTTCCCGGTCTCGGCGTCGTAGGCGACCTGCCGGAGACAGGCGTCCACAATCTTGAGGATCCGGTCGGTATCCTCCGTATCGACGGTGTTCGAGAGCCGCATCCGGGCGCTCGCCTCCGCGAGGCGGACCAGCGCCTCGAGCTGCCGGGCGGTGACCGGGACAGGTTTGTTCCCGCTCGCGAGGTCCCGGAGTCGCATGTAGTAGGCGATCAACGCCTCCTGCGCCCCGTCGCTTAAGATGGGGAAACAGGTCCTTTTAGCGTAGGCAATGTACTTCCGCAGGAGCGTGGGATCGATGTCGGGTATGACGGGCGCAAGCGCACGCTGGATGTATGCATCATCGACGTCAGGCAACGGCGTGTATGCGTGCTGCTTGATCAACTCGCCGACGGAATGAGTCTTGATGATGTGGTGGGCGATGGCCCCGTCGCGCTGGGCCTCCGGCTGGTCGGTCATCACGAAGATGAGGTCGAACCGGGAGAGGAGCGAGGGCGGCATGTCTATCTGCTCGCCGATCGGGATGAACTGGTCAAATCGACCGAGTTTCGGGTTTGCAGCGCCGAGGAGCGCGCACCGGGACTTCAGGGTCGCGGTGATCCCGGCCTTGGCGACCGAGATCGAGTTGCCGCACCAGACCGGGATGCCGTTCCGCCGGACATACAGCGTGTGGTTCGGGACCTCAAGGCAGTAGATCGTGCCCTTATATGGGCGCGTCTCGATATGCCGCTGCCCGTTTGAGTTGACGTTCGGCTCGTTCTGGCCGTCGCGGATGAAGGTCACCTGGAAGATATCGTGGGTTGCGGTCGAGGTCCCGCCCCGGGGATTGGGCGCGACGGCCCCGGCCTCCCGCATGAGGTGGATGTTCCCGGACCACCCTTTCTTCAGCAGGAGTTCGGTGACATCGTCGGCGAGCCTCTTTGAAGAGGTCGTGTATATCGAGACCCCGGTCGTTTTGTTGACGTAACCGTCCCCGAGCATGAGCGCGTCGAGCAGAATCCCGATCTGCTCAGGGGGGAGGCGTTTGGCATACTCGGGGACGTACTTCTCGTGGCATTTGCCGAGAGGTGCGAGGTGCTCTGCAAGCTGCTTTGCGTTGATCGCGAAGTTCTTGCCGTCGTGGGTGAACCGGAACGGCAGCCGTTCAAGACACTGCCGGATCTTCTCGGCCGACTCAGAAATCTTCTGCGATATGATTACGCGGTAGGGGACCCCTGTCTGGTGGTGCCGCTGGACGGACCCCTCGGAGAGGAAGTAGCCCAGGAACTCAAGCCAGTCATCCATCCTGACCGTGATGGGTTCGGTAAGTTTTCCTTCGGAGTTCTGGTTCGCGAACTTGACGGCGGGCGGGATCTCGTAGGTCTCCTGCCGCTCCCCCGCCCAGACAGCGTTCTTCTTGAATCGCATCCTCTTGTGGATGGGAATCTCGTCCATGCGGATGAACCGGAACCCCTCCCACTCGTCGGCACGCCGGTTCAGGTTGACGTACATCCGGTGGTTCGGCGTGACCGCGAGGTCCACCTGCCGTGATCTGACGTAGTACAGTTCCCCGTCGTACTCCGATGCCGCGAAACCGGATGGAGATGCGTACTCAAGCCTCCCGGCGGGGGAGAGCGTCGCGATACGGTCGCCTGTGGTTACATCCCGGAATAACTTCCACCCACCCTCTGTGAGGACTTCGGTCACGTCATCGTAGCACTGCTGCTCCATCGCCTCATGAAGCGCGCTCCGGTCCTCTTTCGCCATCTTGTCCATCTCATCGACGGCGGCGACACCCATATCGGCGAGGACCAGCGCGCCGGCCTCGAGCGTCCAGCGGCCGTCGCCGAACTCGTCCTTGACGGCCGTCGCCGTCAGCCCCGCGGATGTCGAAGACTTGCCGCTTGTGTAGATACCACGGGGTGAGAGTTTCACGACGTAGCGGAGGATCTGACTCTTTGCTATACCCGGGTCGCCGACCAGGAGGACGTGGATGTCGCCGCGGAGACGGGAGCCGTCCGGCATATCCTTCGCGATACCGCCGAAGAGCTGGAGCGCGATCGCCTCTTTTACGTCGTCGGTACCGTAGATCGTCGGCGCGATCGACCGGGCGATCTTCTTGTAGATCGAAGGGTCGCGGGCGAGTGCCATGATCGCCGCCTCGTCCTCCTCGGTGATCGAGACCTCCTCGAACTCCTTCTCAGCGACCTCTATGGAGTTGCACTCCAGGTAGATGTCAAAGAGCGTACTCTTCTGGCCGGAGTTGATCCTCTGCACCGACCGCAGGATACCGTTCACCACCACCCGGTCGCCCGGCGAGACGATGCCCGTGAGGTCGTCGGTGACGTCGACATCGAGCGTCTGGGGCTGTTCGCCGCCCCGGAGACCTTCCGGGGATTCCTGGATCCGGAGTTTCTGGGCGTCGACGAACCGGCACCGGTTCATGACCAGATCGAGCCGGGTCTTGCGCTCGCAGTTGGGGCAGAAATCCGGCTCATCAAACCGCCCGTAGCCCTGGGGGACCGGTTCGGTGTTCTTCCCGCAGGAACGGCACCGGAAGACCGCGCTGACGATCCGGGGACGCACCTCGGTCGTCTTCCGGAGGATCCCCTCGATGCCGACGAACGTGTTGATCTGATCAGCCCTGATATCCCGGACGTCGGTCCTCTGCGGCAGGTTCGTGAACCGGATGTTGATCAGTTCCGGGTCCTGGCCGTCCTTGAGTTTAATGAGTTTGTTCTGGACGATCGCGTCCCGGACATCCCCAAGGACCTTGCCCGGGCTCCGCAGGAGCTCAAACGCCAGCCGGTTATTCAGGATCTTCCGGAAATCGATGATGAGCGACCGGTTATGGGGGTACTCGCGGGAGAGTTCGGCGAGCTCCCGCTTGTACTGCTTCTTCAGGAGTTTCGTCCATTCCCCGACGACATCGGTGACCTCAACGGTTACCTCTTCAGGCACGGCCGAAACCTCTTCACCGGTGCTCCTCTGCGGCGAGGACGAACCGGGCGAGCAGCGCCTCCATCTGGATGTCGCTGCTTGCCCCTTCCGAGAGGCGGAAATCGGTCTCGCCGAGAGCATCAATCAATCTCACTTTGAGCGTCCGGTCGATGTCGCGCTGAACCAGAGCCCGGTAGCACTGATTGATCAACTCGTTCGGGGCGATGCCCCGGCCGCGGGTCAGTTCGGAGAGAGCCTGTTCCGCCTCATCGAACTTTCCTGCAATCGAGAGGTCGAGAAGTTCATTGATCTCCGCCGGGCGGGCCGTCGCGGTGATCTCGTAGATCATCTCCTCATCGATGGTGGGCCGGAGGATGGCAGCCCCCTGCAGGGCGTTGATAGCCTTCCTCATATCCCCGGAAGCGACATAGACGATGGCGTCAAGCGCCCCCTCCGTGACGGTGAGGCCTTCGGCTGCGGCAATCCTCCGGACCTCCTCGATGACCGCCTCCCGGTCAAGCGGCCTGAACCGGTAGATGGCGCACCGGCTCTGGATGGGGTCGATGATCTTCGAAGAGTAGTTGCACGAGAGGATGAACCGGCAGGTTCGGGCATAGGTCTCCATCGTCCTCCGGAGGGCGGCCTGTGCATCCGTGGTGAGCGCATCCGCCTCATCGAGGAAGAGGACCTTGAACGTCGAGCCGGCAAGCGGCGACGTCCGGGCGAACTGCTTGATCTGGTTCCTGACGACGTCGATACCGCGCTCGTCGGAAGCGTTCATCTCCCGGAAGTTCATCTGCCAGGAGTCGCCGAAGAACTCCCGCGCGAGCGCCACCGCGGCGGTCGTCTTCCCTATCCCGGCGCTCCCGGTGAAGAGAAGGTGCGGCAGGTTACCGGTCTTCACGTAGGATTGGAGGCGCACCACGATCTCCTTCTGTCCGACCATCTCATCGAGTCTTCTGGGCCGATACTTCTCTATCCAGATGGTGTGGTTACCGTCCATTTGGATAGAAGTTGGTGCTCGTGCATCGTAAAAGCATCGACATCTCTTCCAGTGATCCCTTTTAGAGGGTTGAGAGAGAATGAGTAGGGTACAGAGACTATGGGAATACCGGGAGTCTGCCTGGTGATCCGGCCTGCCGGATCTCCTGCACCGGTACCCGGCGCTCCTTTCCTGATACGGACGGCATTATGGAACCTGCAGAACGAGTATTTGCGCGAGACTTCTCCGCCGCGCGGCATACGGTAGACTCCGGGGACGGCTCATACGTGGTGACGCCCACTGGCGCCTGGTGCCGCCGCCTCTTCATCGTCGGCGCCCTCACCGAACGCAGGGGGAGCGGCGACATCATGCAGGCGCGGATTGCCGACCCCACCGACGCCTTCCGGGTCACGGTGGACTGGCAGAGCCCGGATGCGGTCGAGACGCTCGGCTACATTGAACCGCCTGCGTTCGTCGCCGTCACCGGCCGGGCGACGCTCACCGGTTCCGGGTCACGGGCGTATGCAGCGGTGGACATCGAGGCGATCAACGTTGTTGACCGCACCGTCCGCGACCTCTGGGTGCAGAAGACCGCCGGCGCGACGCTCGACCGGCTCGAAGCGCTCGAGAAGGCTCTCGGGGGCGGCGGCAACGACCGGGCCGCAACCGCTCTCCGGCTCTACGGGACGACGGAGGAAGAGATCTCGGGCATGGCCGGGATGGTGCGGACAGCGCTTGCAAGCGCCCGCCCGGATATCACACCCGGCGATATCGCGCCCGTCGCCGGGCGTGAGATCCTCCTTGCCGCCCTCGGCGATGAGGGAGGTGCGCGGGGCATCGGTATCGACGACGCCGTCGCCGCCGGGGTGCGAGCCGGCCTCTCCGCGCGGGACGCACGCGCTGCGCTTGAGGAACTCCTCGCTGCAGGGGAATGCTACCAGCCTGCATCGGGCATGATAAAACTGATATAACACGTTATGCGCCTGCATTTTATCGAGAGTGGCCCGGCCCTCCTGGTCGAGCAGGGCCGGCGCGTTCTGGTCGTCGCCGACCTGCACATGGGCATCGAGTCGGGCCTCGAACGTCACGGCGTCCACATAACGAGCCGGAGCGCTTCCCGGGCCGGCCGGGTCGTCGCCTGCATCGAGGAGACAGAGCCCGACCTCCTCCTCCTCCTCGGGGACGTCAAGCACAACGTCCCGGTCACGAGCAGGCAGGAGTACCGGGAACTCCCCGGCGTTCTCGAAGCGTTCCGCGACCGCGTGCCGCTTGCTGTCGCCCCGGGGAACCATGACGGGGGCATCGGGCGGTTCCTCGAACCGGGAGAACTCCTGCCTCCCGGGGGTGCGCTCATCGACGGTGTCGGCTACCTCCACGGCCACACCCACCCTGTCCCTGACCTCTTCGGCCACCTCATCGTCCTCGGCCACCACCACCCGGTCGTCTCGCTCGTGGACACCGTCGGGTGTGCCGCACGCGCCCGGCCGGCCTACCTCTACTCGGGGCTTGAGGGACCGTGTGGGACACAGGCGCCGCCGGAGGACCGCACCCGGCTCCTCTTCGTCCCGGCCTTCAACGAGTTTGCGGGAGGTATCGATATACTGCGGCTGCGGGAGAGCGGGATCGGCCCCCTCTCCCGGTGCATAGATGAGAAGAACGCGGAGGTGTTTTTAGCAGATGGCACGTACGTCGGCTCCCCGGCCACGCTCTGCCCCGCAGACGGCGGCGGCTGATCTCCTCGACCCGAGGGTGCGGGAGGTCATCCGGAAACGCGGGTTTACCGGATTATCCGAGGCCCAGGAGCAGGCTATCCCGCGGCTCCTTGCGGGGGAGAACCTGATCCTGGTGGCGCCGACCGGCACGGGAAAGACCGAGAGCGCGATGCTCCCGGTCTTCGACCGGCTCCTCGAGACCGCCGGCCCGGGGTTTAAGGCGCTCTACGTAACCCCACTCCGGTCCCTGAACCGGGATATCCTCACCCGGATGGAGTGGTGGTGCCGGGAGCTCGGGCTCTCGGTCGGCGTTCGCCACGGGGATACGCCGCAGAACGAGCGGCGGAAGCAGGCGCTCAATCCGCCCGATCTCCTGATCACGACACCGGAGTCCCTCCAGGCGCTCTTCATGGGCAAGCGTCTCCGCGAACACCTCAAACAGATCCGGTACGTCATCATCGACGAGATCCATGAACTCGCCGACAGCAAGCGGGGAGCGCAGCTTGCGGTGGCGCTCGAACGTCTGGCCGCCTACGCGGGGGAGTTCCAGCGTATCGGCCTCTCGGCGACAGTCGGGAACCCGGACGATATCGGGCGGTTCCTCTGCGGGGCCCGGGCGTTCTCGCTTGTGGAGGTTCCGGTCGCAAGCAGCCTTGAGATCACCGTCCGGTTTGCCGGGGAAGACTTCGCCGCCCAGACACGGGCCGTCGATGACTGTCTTGACGCGCCCGGCTCCACCCTCGTCTTCGTCAATACCCGGGTGACCGCCGAGGCCCTCGGCCACCAGCTCTTTCCCCGCGGCGACGTCGAGGTCCACCACGGCTCGCTCTCAAGGGATGTCAGGGTCGATGCCGAGGAGCGGTTCAGGAAGGGAGAGATTCGGACGCTCATCGCCACATCGTCGATGGAACTCGGTATCGATATCGGGCAGATCGAGCACGTCGTCCAGTTCGGCTCTCCCCGTGAGGTCTCGCGCCTGGTGCAGCGGGTCGGCCGGGCCGGCCACCAGCTCGACGCCGTCTCGCGCGGCACCGTCCTTGCCACGGGGTTCGACGACCTCCTGGAGTCGTTCGTGATCGCGCGCCGGGCGAAGGCAAACGAGTGCGAGCGGATAGTCCCGCCCGCCGGCGCCGCCGACGTGCTCGCCAACCAGGTAGCGGCGATAGCGGTCGAGTACGCCGAGATCGAGGTCTCCCGCGTCCGGGAGATCGTCGAGCAGTCAAGCGTCTTTGCCGGGTGCGGGCCGCTGCTTGATGCCGTCTGCAGCCAGATGGCGGAGCACCGCTTGATCCGGCTCGACGGCTCCCGGATCATCCGGACCGGGCGGGCTCGGCGCTACCTCATCGAGAACCTCTCGATGATCCACGACGAGCGCAAGATGGAGATCTTCGATATCGTCTCGCGCCGCACGGTCGGGACGCTCGACGAGTCGTTCGTTCTCGGGTGGATGCACACCGGCGCGATCTTCATCACCAAAGGCCAGCTCTGGCAGGTGCTCGAGATCGAGGGCGGCAGGATCACGGTCGAGCCGGCCGCCCGGGCGCGAGGAGAGGTTCCGTCGTGGGAGGGCGAGCAGATCCCCGTGCCGTTTGCCGTCGCCCGGGAGGTCGGGGCGCTCCGGAGGACCCGGGCGTTCGGCCGGTACACAAGCGTCTCCGGTGCGATCGCCTATGCGGAGCGGTCGATCGCCCGGATGGACGAGGGCAACTACCCGGTCCCCTCGGACCGCCTCATCACCCTCGAGAACGCGGATGAGGGGGTGGTCTGCAACGTCTGCGGCGGGCACAAGGCGAACGAGGCGCTGGCCCGGGCGCTCTCGGTCCTCCTCTCGGCCCGCTACGGGACGACCGTCGGGATCGAGGTCGGCGCCTACCGGTTCCTCCTGCGCCTGCCCGAAGATGTCCGGGCGCTCGAGGTCCAGGAGACCATCGCCGCACTCGACCCCGCGCACCTCCCGGGGATCCTGAAACTCGCCCTGAAGCGGACGGCGCTTTTTAAGTGGAAGTTGGTGCAGGTGGCGAAGAAGTTCGGCGCCATCGATGCGGACGCCGACTACGAGCGGTTCAGCATCCACCGGCTCATCGATCTCTTCGATGAGACCGTCATAGCGGCCGAAGCCTACCGGGAACTCTTCGCGAGCTCGATGGACGTGAATGCGGCGCAGGAGATCCTCTCAGGCCTTCGCGACGGCCACCTTACCGTCACCACCGGGCGGTTAAGCCCGCTCGGGAGCGAGGGGCTCTCGTCGTCCCGGGACATGATCCCGCCGCCGCTGGTCGACCAGGCGGTGATCGGGACGCTGATGCGGCGCCTGGAGAAGGAAGATGTCGTCCTCTTCTGCATGCACTGCCGGAAGTGGAAGAGCCGGACCGTCGTGGAGCGGGTCCCCGACCGGCCGCAGTGCCCGCTCTGTAGCGCCCGCCTCATCGCGGCGTTGAAACCCTGGGACGAGCAGTTCATCCCGGCGGTGAAGAAGAAGAACAAGTCCGAGGAGGAGCGGGCAGTCGAGGTCCGGTTTCTGCGGAACGCAAACATCGTCCTCTCGAGCGGGAAGAAAGCGGTGACCGCCCTCGCCGCAAAGGGCGTCGGCCCGGAGGCGGCATCCCGGATCCTCGCCACCCTGGCCGAAGGGGACGCCTTCTACCGCGAGGTCCTGAAGGCCGAGCGGAACTATGTCAAGACACACCGGTTCTGGTAGGGGGGGCGGGGTTGCGGTGGTTGACCTCTTTCTGGTGTGTCATCCTAAACCCTTGCCCGGTTGGAGAGCGCACCTCCAGGGGAAAGACAGCGGCTCAGTCCGGATCACAAACTTGAGCAACCCGGGGTTGCGGTGGCGACAGGGATGCCGGGATTTTAGGCAAGCCCGATACAGGGGACCGTGGCGATACCTGGTGAAAATCCGTATCCGGGGATGTTCCGAAGCGCGACTGG
>ENA-UOOH01001167-UOOH01001167.1-fermentation-metagenome-genome-assembly--contig:-NODE-1167-length-26337-cov-17.995054_pt1 | contig 26337 bp, 26 predicted proteins | sample MGYA00245778_ERZ724025 | MGnify/ENA primary metagenome ERZ724025 (study PRJEB28704, sample SAMN03018313) | fermentation metagenome | biome: anthropogenic terrestrial biome; feature: soil... | reverse complement strand
TGAATACGGTAGTTTTATAAAAGAAATCAAGGAACTCATTTATCGACGCCAGTATGAGGCGATGAGAAAAGTCAATGCCGAGTTAATCCAGCTATATTGGGAAATCGGTGAGGAAATCGAATATCAACAGCGCGAAAAGGGCTGGGGTAAATCAATCGTTGAGGTTTTGTCAAAAGAGCTTCAAAAAGAATTCCCCGGAGTTGCGGGTTTTTCGGCGCGTAACCTTTGGCTGATGCGTAGTTTTTATATTGAATATTCACAAAATGCAAAACTGCAACCATCGGTTGCAGAATTAACCCATGGGCAGACACACTTAATTCTGCCACCATTGGTTGCAGAAATCAGCTGGACGAAAAACATCATTATTATGCAGAAATGCAAAGACCCACTCGAACGTGAATTCTATATTAAAATGACAAAACGCTTTGGCTGGACAAAGGATGTGCTGATCAACAATATCGAAAATCAAGCATTCGCTAAATATTTGACCAATCAAACCAACTTTGACGAAACCGTGCCTGAAAAATACAGGCTCCAAGCCAAACTCGCCGTCAAGGACGATTATAATTTTGATTTCATTGAGATGGGCATCGAACACAGCGAATCATAGCTTTAAGCGGGAATCATCAACAACATTCGGGCGTTTCTGTCCGAGATGGGCGGCGATTTCAGCTTCATCGCCAACCAATACCATCTTGATGTTGCGGACGAGGATTATTATATCGACTTGCTCCTGTATCACCGCCGTCTGCGTTGCCTGATTGCGATTGATTTGAAAATCGGTGAGTTTATCCCGGAATATGCGGGGAAAATGCAGTTTTATCTGACTGCGTTGGATGAAACCGTGAAACTGCCGGATGAAAACACTTCAATCGGTATAATCATCTGTAAAAGCAAAAACCGTACAAGGGTCGAGTATACGTTAAGAACAACCAATAAGCCAATCGGTGTAGCGACTTACTCCTTCTACGAGAGCTTGCCGGAGGATATTCGTTCGTTGCTGCCGTCGCCGGATGAAATAGAGGCTATTATCCTCGAGTTCGGGGGTGAGGTTAATGAGTAGAGATAACATGACCCATAAAAGCACAGGCAAACTTGAAACTAAGCGACTCGTTCTTCGGCCACTCTCGATGGATGATCTTGACGCTGTTCACTCGTGGGGGAGCAATCCTGCCAACACACGGTATATGGGATGGGGTCCCAATAATGAGGAGCAAACCCATGTACGCGCATATTGGTATTTTGAATGGCGTAACCATTGCAAAAACGAGTTGCTACCCGCTCATTATTAACGAGAGTACATGGCGTTCGGGGAACTTGCCGGAGGGATTAAATGATGTGGAGGTACGGAGATGATTAACAACATAACCATTGGCGACTTATCCATCGACTGCGCAGACCCCACACGGACGCAAGACTTTTACGCAGCTCTTACAGGTTGGGAGAAGCGCGAGGCTTACGGTTGCCCGGCTGTGGTCAGCGACGGCGGCTTATTGATACTGTTCATAGGATGCGATTATGAATACGCTCCCCCAGTTTGGCCAGAGGAATCCGGAAAACAACAGAAGCAGATGCACTTTAACTTTCAGGTTGACGATTTGTTGTCCGCAGTAGAGGACGCTGTCAAGAACGGTGCGACTAAAGCCGCCGCCCAATATGGTGGCGATCACTATGTAACCATGCCCGACCCGGAGGGACATCCGTTTTGCTTGTGCGCTAAGTGAGAGAGTCAGTTAGCAAAGCAAGGCACTAATCGGCAGATTGGTGCCTTTTTGATAAAATGCGCCGTTATTATCATAGCACTACAGGAAATGTTATTACAATCTTCATGCGGTATACTTAAGCCACCGTACGGAGGAGGGAAGCCATGCAGATACCCGAAATAATCAAATCCAGTCTCGATTACATCGAGCAGAATCTCAAGACCGATATAACAGCCGAAGAACTGGCGAGGATGGCAAATTACTCGACATTTCATTATTACCGCCTGTTTTCATCGGTGATGGAGTCGTCAGTATCAAGCTATATCCTGAAGCGACGGCTCGATCATGCGCTCAGCGAGATTGCTGATGGACGAAAGGCCATTGATGTCGTGTTGGAATATGGATTTGATACCTATGCAGGGTTTTATAAGGCATTTACCAAGATGTATGGCTGCTCTCCGAAAAAGTATCTCTCGATTTATAACCATCACAAACCTAAAAAACCGGAGGTGGCAATTATGTATTCTGAAAAGGATTTGCGAAAAGTCCTTGAAAACTGGAACATCGAAAGCGGCTTGCCGATAGGTGACATCTACATCATGGATGGAGCGAAGGTATCCGGCAGCGTTTGGACGGTCGGCACCGATTATATCCTCAAAACGGACGACCGCGAAAAACTCATGAAAAACCTGAAGGTTGCGAAAGCGCTCTCAAAACAGGGTTTTGTCTCATCCCTTCCTGTGCTGACGAAAACAGGCGCCGAGTATCTGGACGGCAAAGAGCTTTTCATTCTGACGCAAGGTCTCAAAGGCAACCCGCTTCCCAAGTCCGATAGGTTCGGTAACAACCGCACCGACTTTGGCAAAATATACGGGAAAAGCATCGCACAGCTCCATAAAGCGCTGAGGGATGTGCAGAACGAAGTCGTACCGGATGAAGTCAATCTGTATAAAAGCATAACGGAATGGGCGCTGCCGAATGTACGTCAGCAGAACGTGCAATGGAGTATAGGTCTCGATGAGGAATTCTTCACGGATTATATCGATACCTTTGGAAAGCTGTATGAAAAGCTCCCAAAGCAGCTCATTCACCGTGACCCCAATCCGAGCAATATCCTGTTCGAGGGTGGCGAGGTTAGCGGGTTCATAGACTTCGATTTGAGCGAGGTTAACCTTCGCTTATGGGATGCCTGCTATTGCGCGACCGGCATACTATCCGAGAGTGGCGATATTGAAATCGAAGCGTATGCAAAATGGATTGACGTTCTCGGCGGGATTCTGCACGGATACGATAACGAGGGTAAGCTGACCGCAGAAGAAAAGCAGGCTATATTTTATGTGATCTGCTCAATTCAGATGATTTGCGTCACTTACTTCGAGAGCCGCGAGGAATTCAAGCAGCTCGCCAAAACTAACCGTAAAATGTTCAAGTATATCGTTGATAACAAAGCCCAAATCCAGCAGATATTCTGACCGATGATGCAGTGTGCCATGTTCATAACAGCAAGCTGTCAGCCGTGAATCTCATAGCCTTAGAAGTATAAAAAGCAGGAAGCCAGCCCCGAATTTGTGGCTAGCTTCCTGCTTTTCTTGTTGCCTCGTACCGGTTACCCCCTCGGTTCAATAATTGTACCTGTGGGTGAAAACGCTTTGTTTTCGGGGCTTCTGTAAACTTTGATATTATCTCTTTGAGAACTGTGGAGCACGGCGGGCTTTTTTCAGACCGTACTTCTTTCTTTCCTTCATTCTTGGGTCACGGGTTAAGTATCCTGCTTTTTTAAGCACAGGGCGGAACTCCTCATCGGCCTTTATAAGAGCACGGGCGATTCCATGACGGATTGCTCCTGCTTGACCTGTGAATCCTCCGCCGACAACCTTGACAATTACATCAAATTTATTTTCTGTTGCGGTGGCAACTAAGGGTTGTTTTGATATAACCTTCAGTGTTTCCAAACCAAAATATTCATCTAAAGAGCGATCGTTGACGGTGACATTTCCCTCACCGGGAAGTAATCTTACACGTGCAACTGAGCTTTTTCTCCTACCTGTTCCAGCGTATTGTACCTTTGCCATTTAAAATATGCCTCCTCCCATTAAATGTTCAGTTCCAGAACCTCAGGCTGCTGTGCCTGATGTTGGTGTTCGGAACCTGCATAAACCTTAAGCTTCTTAAACATTTGTCTTCCAAGAGTGTTTTTTGGAAGCATTCTTTTAACTGCGAGCTCAAATACCTTCTCAGGATTCTTTTCGAGAAAATGACGATATTTAACCTCTTTTAATCCACCGATATAGCCTGAGTGATGCCTATAAAGCTTGTTGTCGAGTTTATGACCGGTTAAAACAATTTTATCTGCATTCAGCACTATTACATAATCACCAGTGTCAACATGGGGTGTAAATGTAGGCTTATGCTTGCCGCGCAGGATCTTTGCAACTTCACTGGCTGCACGACCCAACACTTTTCCTTCAACGTCAACAACAAACCATTTCTTTTCAACGTTTGCTGCGTTTGCCATGAATGTTTTCATGTGTATCCTCCTTATATAAAGGCACGATTAAAAGATAAATTTCACTATTGCTTTGCTGTAATGCTTAACAAATTCTTATGAGCATTTGCAAAAAAGGTGATATAGTATTTTAAGTGCCCCTTAACTGTCCGGAAAAATCCCGGAGCTTGAATTCAAAAAACCGCCGCATAAAGCGACGGTCTTTATTTTAATACAGGGTGGAAATAATGTCAAGACAAAAATGCGGTAAAATCAAAATACCTCTTTTATTCTCTCTTTATTTCGCTATATATCTTATTATCTCTCGTTCTTTCATGTTTCATTTCATTTTTCTCAATTATTCATGAGGACACACATAATTGTGTTTTTAAAATGGCTGGTCGTAGGCGTAAAGCATATTTTGCAGGCAAAAACGCACATTTCACATAAATGTGTAAGAAATGCACATTATGGAATATAATCTTATTACACCTTTTCAAAACCCAACGTTTCTTCATTAACTGTTATTTTTACCGAATCGCCTTCGCGGATTTTTCCATCCAAAAGCTCCTCTGCCAACTTATCCTCTACCATGCTTTGAATCGTTCTTCTTAATGGCCTTGCACCATAAACCTTATCGAATCCCTTTTTAGCAAGAAGCTCCTTGACTCCTTCATCAGCGCTTAATGCAATGCCTGATGCTTTTAGCCTTTTTGATACTTCATTAAGCATTAATGCAGCAATTTCATTTATGTTTTCCTGGGTAAGAGGATGGAAAACAATGAGCTCATCGACTCTGTTTAAAAACTCAGGGCGGAATGTTTTTTTCAGCTCGTTCATAACATTCTTTTTCATATCCTCATAGTCTCTTGCTTCATTAACAATTGCTGTTGTAAAACCTAAATGCTTTGGTTCGACAATGTCACGAGCTCCCACATTTGACGTCATTATGATGACCGTATTCCTAAAGTCCACCACTCTTCCAGTGGAATCAGTTAACCTACCATCTTCAAGGATTTGCAAAAGTATGTTGAATACATCCGGATGCGCTTTTTCTATTTCATCAAACAGCACAACTGAATATGGCTTTCTGCGAACCTTTTCCGTTAATTGCCCTCCTTCGTCGTATCCCACATAACCCGGAGGTGAACCAACAAGCCGAGATACACTGTGTTTTTCCATATATTCAGACATATCAATTCGGATCATATGGGATTCATCGCCGAACATGGCTTCCGCGAGAGCTTTAGACAGCTCTGTTTTTCCAACGCCTGTGGGTCCTAAAAATATAAAGGAGCCAACAGGACGTCTGGGATCCTTAAGCCCAACGCGCCCTCTGCGTATTGCCTTTGACACTGCGGTAACTGCTTCATCCTGACCTATAACACGCTGATGGAGGTTAACCTCCATGAATTTGAGCCTCTCTGTCTCTTCCTGAGCAAGCCTGCTGACAGGTATCCCGGTCCAGGTGCCTACAATATCCGCAATCTCATTCTCTGTAACTTCACCTGTGTTCTTTTGGTTATGCATCTTCCATTCTTCCTTGCGGATGTCTATCTCATCTTTAAGCTGGCTCTCCTCATCCCTTAAGGACGCAGCTTTTTCAAACTCCTGGCTTATAATTGCATCTTCCTTAAGCTTGTGAAGCTCTTCTATCTTTTTCTCCATCTCTTTAAGATCCGGTGGTGCCGTGAAGCTTTTAAGCCTTACTCTTGACGATGCTTCATCTATTAAATCAATAGCTTTATCCGGCAGATATCTTTCTGTAATATACCGCACTGAAAGCTTAACAGCTGCTTCTAAGGCTTTATCGGTTATTTTTACATTATGATGGGCTTCGTATTTGTCGCGAATACCCTTTAGTATTTCTATTGCTTCTTCCGCGCTGGGCTCCTCTATTTGTATAGGTTGGAAACGTCTTTCCAATGCTGCATCCTTCTCAACATACTTTCGGTACTCGTCAAGGGTTGTAGCTCCAATAACCTGAATTTCACCTCTGGCAAGCAGCGGTTTTAAAATATTTGAGGCATCAATAGCTCCTTCGGCAGCGCCTGCACCGATTATAGTATGCAACTCATCAATAAACAGAATAACATTTCCTGCATTGCGTATCTCTTCTATTGTCTTTTTGAGCCTGTCCTCAAATTCTCCACGATATTTAGCACCTGCAACCATTGATGACAGATCCAGTGTTACCACACGTTTATCTCTTAAGGTTTCCGGGATATTTCCTTCCACTATTTTTTGTGCAAGACCCTCAGAAATAGCAGTTTTCCCAACACCCGGCTCACCTATAAGGCAGGGGTTGTTTTTTGTCCTACGGCTTAAAATCTGAATTATTCTCTCAATTTCTTTGTCTCTGCCTATAACAGGATCTATCCTTCCTTCTTTGACCATGACAGTAAGATCTCGACCATACTGATCAAGCGTGGGGGTTTCCAGATCCTCCATCTTAGGTTTTCCTGCAGCAACAGCTGCTGGGGTATCCTCTTGTAACATGCTTAGAATATTATCATAAAGCTTGTGAATGTCCACCCCGAGAACCGAAAGAATGCGAACCGCAATGCTTTCCCCCTCACGAAGAATTCCCATAAGCACGTGCTCTGTCCCTATATAATTTTGCCCCATACGTCTTGTTTCAGCGTATGAAAGTTCCAGCACTCTTTTTGTCCTTGGAGTATAGCCTGTTATTAGCTGCCCCTGCTCACCCTTACCGATGATATTTACTATGCTTTCCATCACTTTCTGCTCTGTTACGCTATTTGTCATTAGGACACTTGCTGCAACACCAGTACCTTCTTTTGCAAGTCCCCAAAGGATATGCTCAGTACCGACATAATTATGCCCCAACGCTGCTGAGCATTCTTTTGCCAGATTAAGCGCATGGGCTGCTTTTTTCGTGAATCTTCCGTATATCATAAAACTTCACCTCAAAATTCTTAAATTTCTTAAAATTTCTTTTTATTTTATCACTATATTATTCTATGTTTTCTCTGTGCTAACTAAAGTGGGCTTCGCCCACACCCCAATATAGGAACTCACAGATGCAAAACATAAATATTCTTGTTTTTTATTTATGTTTTGCATCAGTAAGTTACTAAAGAACATCGTATTGCTTTACAATTATGATTTCACTTTCTTAACTAGAAAATTCAGTAGTATGAATTTCTGCAGTGATATCGATCTGCGCTCTGTATCATGCCCTCTTTTACCTACTCTTCGTTCCTTGCCATCTGTTCTCTATTATCTGTCCTCTGTTATCTGTTCTCTACTGTGCATTCTTATTCATCATACTTCTTACAAGATCCGCCCGGCAAGTATCCCGCTCTTCGGCTTTTAACAATCTGCCTGTCTTCTTCTGAAGACCTGCAGGCTGAGTTAAAAGCATCATTTCACTGATATCAGTGACATCAATATCACTGATTATGCCCAAATCAACGCCTAATCTTAAGTCTGATAACCGTTTTAAGGTTTCGACGTTATCCAATATCCTTGCATTTTTTAAAATACCATAGGATCGGTAAACCATATCCTCCAAACGGTATTTGTTTTGCTTTTTAATTTCCTGCCTCAATGCTCTCTCTTGCTCAATAATTTGCAACGCAATATTGTTTATACTAAGCAAAATATCCTCTTCGCTCTTACCGAGGGTAACCTGGTTTGAGAGTTGAAACATATTACCTGATGCTTCCGTATTTTCGCCGTACAATCCACGTACTGCCACTCCCAGCTTCCCAAGCGCTTCCAATACGGGCTTTATATATCCTGTCATAGAAAGAGCCGGAAGATGCAGCATAACGGATCCTCGAATAGCAGTGCCAATATTTGTAGGGCAGCTTGTTAAATATCCTATGCTTTCATCCCACGCAAAATCAATTTTCTCCGCCAAGAGGTCATCAAGGCTATTGCATATTTCCCATGCTTTTGAAAGCTGCATACCCGGGGCAAGACATTGAATCCTTAGATGATCCTCTTCATTGATCATAATGGAAATCTGTTCGTCTTCGCTTAGAAGTATTCCGCTGTAGCGGTTGCTTTCTAAAAGCTCCTTGCTTACTATATGCTTTTCCATATACTCTGCTTTATCAATCATATCAAGGGTTGCAAAATTAACAAACTTGAATGCTTCTGTCATATTTTGATTGCCTGAAAAAAGTGCATCCTTCGTTTTCTCTACAATGTCTTTCTGCAGCTCCGGTGTTGTCTTGTGGGGAAAGGGGTATTCTTTAAAATTTCTGGCCAATCTGACTCTGCTGCTTATAACAACATCAGATTCAGGTCCTTTTTCAATATACCATTTGTTCATAACTTCACCCCTCTTTCACTGTTACCGGTACTGTTTCTTTTGCTTTTATTTTATCTCGTATAACAGCTGCCTGTTCGTAATCCTCTGCCATAACGCATTGCTGAAGCTTTGCCTTTAGCTCCTCAAGCTCTCTGGCTTGCTTAATATTATCCGAAATATTTGCAGGAATTTTGCCATGATGCTTCACATTACCATGGATCTGCTTAAGCATGGTTTTTACGCTGTCACCAAACACCTCATAGCATTTTGCGCATCCGAGTTTCCCTGTTTTATTAAATTCTTCGATTGACATACCACAGCCCTTGCACTTTACAGCCTGTACAGGTATGTTCGCAATTCCATTCAGATTATTTATTCCCATAAACCCGGAAAGGAGTTTATTTAAATTGATTTTCAATTTACTGCTCTCTCCCGCGCATTGGTCGCAAACAAGCATCTCTACCTTTTGCTGGTTTACTATCTGTGTATAATGCACAGTAGCTTCTCTTTGTTTGCATAACTGGCATAACATAAACCTTGCCTCCTTTCCTATATACTCAGGCTCATCAGCATATTTTTCAATATAGTCATCCTTATTTCATCCCTGCTATCGGGAGGAACTGCAGCTAAGGCTTTATCAGATGTTGCCGCTTTCATAAGCCCAGCTTCCTGCTCGTTAATAATGTCGTAGTCCATAAAATTCTGTACAAAAATCTCGCATGTATGCTGTGACAATTTATCCCCTATAGAAGTAATAATATGCATTAAATATTCCCCAACAGAATCAATATTTAAACGTTTTATACTGATATAACCGCCGCCACCTCTTCTGCTTTCTACATAATACCCTTTATCATTGGAAAATCGGGTGGATATTACATAGTTAATTTGGGAAGGGACACAATTAAAACGGTTCGCCAGCTCATTCCTCTGGATTTCAATAGAACCATCCATATCATCCATCATTTCTTTGATGAAAGATTCTATAATATCACTTAATCTTGCCATAATATCACCCTTTTCTGTCTTTGACTATCTCTGACTATTATTATACTTTATTTATTTTTACATTTCAAGCATTAAAGTTTGTACATACTTTTGACGTTTTTCTCAGTTCAGTAATATTGACTTAAAATCTCACAAATTGTATCATTGATTATGATGACCTTGCAAAAGCCTTTAATTCATTTAATCAGTAATTTGTTTTGCCAGATCTTGTCTGCATATTTAAATCTGGTGCATATATGATTTAACTGCATAAACTTATACTGTTGAATAAATATGCATGATTGTAGATGAAAAATACGTGTTTGGTGTTTGGTGCATTACACATGTGTTGAATTAATACGGTATTAAAGGCTTTTATGCATCACATGTGGTGAATTAATACGGTATTAAAGGTTTTTATGCATCAAATGCGATGATGTTATGCAGTCGTTTCACGACTTTCAGGGAAACAATCATATGATGCGGGAAGATGCGGGATCAAAATAGTATTATTGGGAGTGTTTATTATAGAACTTAATTTAAAAAACGGTTCACCTTTAAAAGATAAAGTATATCAAAAAATCATTGAAATGATTTGCAGCGGGCAGCTAACCCCTGATACGATATTCACAGAACGCCAAATGATCGAGTTGTTTAAGGTTAGTAAGTCCCCTGTACGTGAGGCTCTTATCCAGTTATGTCATGAGGAGGTTTTAAAAAGCATCCCCCGGTGCGGTTATCAGGTAGTGTCGGTAAGCATTAAAAGCATTCGCGACTTAACTGTATTACGTCTTTATCTTGAGCTGTCCAGTCTTCCAAAGGTTATTGAGAATATTACAGAAGAAAAAATCGAATACTTAAAGCTTCAAAATTACCAACGCATACAAATGGCAAAGGATAACAAAAACATTTGGGCTATGTGGCAGAACAATGTTAATTTTCACATCAGCCTAATGGAGTGTGCCGGAAATGATCAAGTCACAAAGGCTGTAGAACGTGCCCTTGCTACTTGTACCCGTGCATTTGCGCAGCTTTATACTGTTCAAAGCTCACTTGTTTATCCTGACACTGAAAATTTCCATGATATAATAGTAAACGATCTGGAAAGACGCTCTTTAAAAGACGTTCAGGAGCATCTTGAGCAGGATATCCACCTGATGGAAAAAACACTTCTTTATACAAGTGATGAGAAATAGGCCACGCTTTATGGGTTTGTGGAATATATAATCATATTATCGTACCAGTAAGGCATAACACTGCGATTTTTGCTTTTAGTAACATATTCGTGCGTTACATCTATCAAGCTAAATTAATTCACAGACTTTGAATTTACTTATCTTTTGCAGACTAATAATCAATTATACTAAAATATTCCCACAAAGCAGACGATGGTAGTAGTGCTGCTTTAAAAGGAGAAAGGAAAATTAAACTATATCTCATCTCAAATATTGATTTTGAAAAAGCATGTTACCACTTATAATTAAACGGTGATAACCAATCAAGAAATAGGAATATCGTATCTATAAGCTCTTCACGAATGCTTATTTCATCCCAAGAATGAGGATTTTAGGCATAGTACCACCACTTTTCTTTTTATTAGTGTGCAACTAAACAAACACCATCCACAGATATTATTATAGATATAATATGGATATCACCCGGAAAGTCCCTTTAGGCTATCTGATAAATTTAAGATATCTTAAATTGTATCAACTTACGAACGGAGACTGGGTGACAATATTGCGATTGCACTAAGTTGTAGATTTTCCTGTATGAAAAAATCGTTTTATGACTTTCAAGTGTAATCATAATATCACAGAAAAGCTGCAGCTATTACTTTTGTTCTCTTTTACTGTAATATGTATTGCATGTTACAGGAGGTTCTTTGCTTCCTATTCCGACCCTTGCTATCATTATTTAAATATGGTTTGTATTGACTTGATAGAGAATAGTTAAATAAAACGCATCGTTAAGTCGAGTGGGATGTATAAGTGTTTAATTTGTATTTTCTAGCGGCTTTTGCTATAGCAAGCGAGATCGAAGCAAATAATGCGCCTGACTGATAATATAAAAAAAACGCAATTTTTAATTGCGGTACAAATATAAATATAAAAGCCAATACTATATTACAAACAGTAATGATAATACTTCGTTTTCGATATTTGTTTTTTTGTTCTTCACTTAAAGGATTGTTTGCAGCTCCAATGGGTGAGAAAAACCATATTAATATGGAACTCAATAAAGTTGAAAAAGTAATATAAGGTAGAATAATACTATCAACCATGTGGTTTATTATAATCACATAAAATATAAATACTGAAATAATAAGTAAAAAACATGACCAATGATGCTTTGTGTGATAACCCCCTGCATAAACCCTTAAAGGTATAAAAGCCATTGAGAATAGAACTGCTTCTATTATAGAACCCATGAATAACGATGATATAATTAGTAATCCTATAGCATTCAAAATTGTAGATAATAGTAGTTCAAAACCATATGCATATATGTTTATCTCTTTTTCATCATATTGTCCTTTATATGCAAAATAACTAGCTAAAAAACGGGCTAATCGCTTAATCAAAAAATCACTCCTAATAAAATAATAGTATAGTTGCGGAAATTCTGAATACTTTATTTATCTGACTCCTAAAATTCAACATTTTGCTTTATCCAAATAATTTATTATGATTCTTGATCTTATTCTTCTCATAATACTATATGGATATAGAAAATAATAGGTATAATAGTTTAACTCCTTTAATAAAATCGTAATGAATTTCAATATCAAAACAGGACAAAAAAGATTGCCAAAATAAAATTTTCTAAATTTATTCCTAGTATAAAAATAATGTTTATATCTTTAAGTTTCAATGCTGTAGGTACAACTGGTATATTCTTGTGATAATTGGTGCTTACCCTAATTACATGTTAAATTATTTATCACATTTTTGTTATAATTGATTTTTCATTTTATTAATACAATTATTATTGAATTATTTTACAATACAAATATGATATATGCGTATTGTACATAGTCACATAATGTTATATACTGGATTATAGCTGGTAATTTGTAAACTAAAATCTAACAAATATAATTATGCGAGGTAGATATAATATGAAAATTGCAATTTGTGACGATGAAGCTAGAGACAGAGAACAAATTAAACATTACATTAATACGCATAGTACCAAACATGAAATTATTGAATTTAATTCTGCAATACCCTTATTAAAAAGCATTTATGCTCACGAGCATTTTGATGTTCTTTTTCTTGATATACAGATGCCTGATTCTGATGGATGGGAAATTGCAGAGAAATTGAAGAAAACAAAAACAAATATATATATTGCTATGGTTACAATTAACAATAACTATATATATGATTGCTTTGATCGAGTTGACTGGTTTACTCCAAAACCTGTAACAAAAGCAAAAATTCACAAGGTGCTAAATAATGCCTATGAAACACTATTTCCAATAATTTTTAAATTTGTATTTGGCAAGATTCCAGTAGCTTTAACAGCACCGGAAATAGTGTACTTTGAGGTAAAACGAAATGATGTTTTCATCCACACTGTCGATTATATATATAAAATACGTGAATCACTACATAATATAAATAAACAATTTTATACTCAAGGTTTTGCTTCTCCACATCAAAGCTTTCTATTAAATTTGGATCATTTCGAATCAATAGAAAATATATGATTATCCTGAAGAGTGGTGGACAAATCCCGTTGAGCCGCGGTAAAAGCAGTCAGTTTTACAATGAATTGCGCGAATATGTAATAAGAAGGAAAAGCAATGTCTGAAAAAGTAGTTTATCAACTTTTTGAATTAATTACTGTCATCTTTGAAGCATTCATTGTTCAACAGTACATAAATGGATTTTTTGAAAGGTGTGTAAAAACTCGATATGCCTTTTTGGGTTATTCACTTTTTTGCATTGGATTATCTTTTCTTAGTTTGTTTTACAGGCTTCCTATCATTTTAGTTTGCTATACGGTATTAGGAGTTTTTCTCCTTGAATATTATCTTTATAGCGGTAACATTCTTACAAAATTCTTTATTGCATTTTTCTTTGGTGTGTTGATGATCAGTTCAGAAATAATTTGTGTGGGTATAGTTTCTACTTTAGGGGAAATAAATCTCGAAGATTCACATAAATATGGTTTGCCTAGAGCGTTAATGATTACGGTTGTAAAGTTGGTACAAATTCTCGTAGTAAAAATTTTGGGGATACTTGTGAAACGGAGGCGAGGAACAAATGATAACATAGAAATAAAAGGAGCTCTCTTTCTTGTTATTTGTCAAGCTTTATCAATTATATTATCATATAATATTTTTATGACAGCATATAATACAGATGGAAATTTGACTACTACAGTATTGCTCTCTATTTCAGCGATTATATATATAAATATAATCGTATTTTGGTATTTTGATAAAATTAAAACAGCTTATGAATATAAACATGAAAAAGAATTAGTAGAAACAAAACTTGAATTTCAAAATGAATATTATGAATTACTTGACGAATATCAACAAGAAACAGAGGCATTGTGGCATGATATGAAAAAACACATATCAGCTATAAAAGAATTATACCAACAAGATTTAAAATTTAATACAGAACGATACATAAATGCTCTTGATGATAAAATTAATGACATACCAAAGATTGTTCGTACATCAATCCCCGCAATAAATGCTATTTTAGTTGATGGATTACGCAAGGCAACAAAAGAGAACATAGATGTTCGTCTAGATATTAACATTTCTCAAGATACTATAATTAATGATTTTGATCTTTGTGTCCTGTTAGGGAATACTCTCGAAAATGCAATTAATGCTTGCTGTTTACTGCCTAAAGGAGACAAACGTTATATAAATGTAAGCATTTTACAGAGTAATTCGTTAATGCTGATTGATGTTAAGAATCCATTCATTTCCTCTATTAATGCGGTATCACAAAAAGAAAGAAAACACGGCTATGGATTAAAGAATGTACGCAAGGTTGTGAAAAAATACGGTGGTTATATAAAAATACATGACACCAACGATATATTCCATGTGTCTCTAATTATTCCATGAGACAATATATGCTGAGTATGGCAGAGTCTTGCAATTAACCTTACCCTAGCGTAAAGAGGTAATCGGTAAAATCAAGGACAGACTTTCTTACCTGAATTTGCAACCAGAAAAACACACTATTGTTTTTGACAGAGGAAATAATTCAAAAAGAATTTAAACCTCATTATCAGTGAACCAGTATCAACTATTCCACACTGGCTCAAGACGAGGAAGAGATGGGATTTAGAATACTTATGACAAACAGGCATGACTGGTCAACTAAAAAAATTATTACAGCATATCATGGTCAGTCATATATTGAGAATGCCTTTAAAAACATGAAGAACCCGAACCACTTATCTCTGAACCCTCAATTTCACTGGACAGATCAGAAAATAAAGGTACATAACTTTTGCTGTGTGCTGAGCTATCTGTTATCCTCTCTTTTATATAAAATAGTTGGAGATTAAAGCTACTCCATGATGTAATATACATATGCTATAATCCCAATTGTCCCCTGAATCTACCAATCGTCCTAAAATGATTGATACTTTCTTTTAGTAACATTAAACTATTATTAAGTCAGAAATGTTAATGGTTCATGGGATAATATTTATATTTTTATGTTGTTATGCCAATATAGAATATTATACTACTATTTTGAATTCCAAATTTGCCATCAGGAGGAGGTTTATTAATGATGAGTATATATGATACAATATCACGGAAGCGGTTGAGTCTGTTGCCTATGTTAGCTAAAATGTTAGCAGTAGCATCGGTAGAATCGTTTTGTTTTTTTTGGACTCATCAACCAGATGTTCCAGAAGAATTAATGAAGCATATTCATAGATATAAAACTAAATAACACATGTTTTTTAGTTAGTTTTCTCTGGAATAAAAAAGGACTCTTATTATAAAGAACTTAATGTGGTGGTTGATTACTACGAAAGTTAGAGTATTATTGCCACAATTTATCGAGAGTTTGGTCAAAGGTCATCTGTATTTGGCGATACAAAGCCTACTTCTGTGCTGTAGACAGGCTTTCTCATTATGCTTATGGCTTTCAATTTACACTGGAACTTAAATCTCCCCAATTTCCATTCACCAGGTGAAAGCAGCAGGATGGCGGAGGCTTTCAAACGAAAGAATAGTTTAATTTTTATGTATTTTGTTACAAAAGACATTAATTTCCGAAACACTGGGTTTCATTGTGCAAAAACACTTTTTTATAATTGAAAATAATGGCTATGGCTTTTAGTCAGTAATCTTTTATTAATTGAATATGTGCCCTAAATAATAAGGCTGCATACCTCTGCTCAGACTGCACTGTGAATATCTGCATAACTTCGCAAAGATAAAGTATACCGAACAAACGACATAGTCGTTTTGAAAATTATTATTATATCTCTTTATCTACAAAATTGTCTTGTTAACATGATATCGAAATCTGTATGTTTAACGATATATCCTTATACGTAATTATAAATAATTATTATAATAATTATTTTCCTATTTGTCACTAAATCTTACCAACTATCCCATATCTATTGAAACTTTCTTTTTATAACGTTATGCTTATTTTTGACAGATATGTTGACGATAGCGTCTATGCTTATATTGTTATTGGCTTCTTATGTAATACTTATACTGCAAAGAGGAGGAATTATATATGAGTATTGTAATTAAACCCTTTTTTACTCCATATGGAAAATACATATATGACAGGGAAACAAACTCTATCCTATCTGTGGATTCTGATGAATATGAAACATTTAATAGGATTTACGAAAATAAAGCAATCTTAAATGATCTTGAATTGTTAAAAATATACCAAGAAAAAGGCTATTGTAAGGATAGTCAACTAAAAAAGGTTGAACACCCTCTTGATAAGATGGTTGATTTTCATCTTAATAATAAGATAGAAAAAATCACTTTGCAAGTTACGCAAAATTGTAATTTACGATGCGCATATTGCTCTTATTCTGGAATGTATAATCAACGTACACATTCAAATAAATCTATGTCTTATGAAATAATGGAAAAGAGCATTGATTTTATAATGCATCATTCAACCAACTCAAAAAAAATTGATATTGGCTTTTACGGAGGAGAACCACTTTTAGAATTTAATAATATTAAAAAATTACTTACATATATATCTCGGAAATATCCATACAAAGAAATTACTTATTCTATGACTTCAAATGGTACTGTATTTACAAACGAGAATATCCAATTCCTGTCGAATAATAAGTTTAATATTTTAGTCAGCATTGACGGTCCTAGAGAGTTACATAATAAAAATAGGGTATTTGTTAATGGTGAAGGATCGTTTGACAAAATGATGAAAAATATCATGTATATAAAGAGCGAATATCCAACTTTTTTCAAAAAGATTAGCTTTAATACAGTTATTGCACCTGGTAATGATTTCAAATGTGCAAACGATTTTTTTAATGCAAATGACATTATAGAAGAAAATACTTTGAACGCTACAACTATAAGTGACTTTAACAATAAAAACGATATACAGTATGACGATTTATACTTTATAACAAATAGAATTCAACGCACAAAATTGTTTTTATCAGCGCTTGGATTAATTAGCAAAGATAAAGTATCTAAATTATATTCAACTGATCTCCCACTACTCATCCGCTTTTACAACGGTTTAGGTAAAACAAGTAATTTGACTCCTATCGCACATCCGGGTGGTCCATGTATTCCTGGCGCTCGAAGACCAATGATAGACATAGAAGGTAATATTTATCCTTGCGAAAAGGTAAGTGAGGAGTCTGAAAGTATGAAGATTGGCAATATTTATTCTGGTTTTGACGCTGATAAAGTCAGATCTATACTAAATATTGGAAAACTGACTGAAAACAAATGCTTGGATTGTTGGAATTTCATCCACTGCGGCATGTGCGCTGCTTCTGCAGATGACATAAAAAAACTTTCAGGAGATAAAAGATTAAGTAAATGTGATGGAGCAAAAAACAATACTTTGTATAAGTTTAGAGCAATTTGTTTATTAAAAGAAAACAACTTTGATTTTGAGGAGGCAAGTTATTATGCATAAAAAAATAGCTATCTTTCCGATCGATTATAATACTGTTACATTCGCTAGGTATGCTTATATGGGGAACTATGAAGCCATTGCACTTTTGGCACCGCAATTAAATGTTTTGGAAGGTAATGACATTTCTAAGATAGATGGTGGAACAAATGCAAACATACAACTGCATATTGATTACAAGCTTAAGATTTGGGATTGTGATGTTGTTTATTTTACTAACAGCGATTTAATACAGGATATGAGCATTTATCATGATCTTATAGAATATGCAAAAGATTTAGGCAAGGAAACCATCATAGCGAAAAGTGTGCTCGCACGACTTGGACAAAAGGCGGAAACAGAATGTTGTAAGCAGCAACCGATATTTTTTGATGACTCGATACCTCCAAAACTAATGACGATAGAGGCACCAATTATTTCATTATTCACTATCGGTGAAAATTGTGGACAACCTCAGACCGAATTATCAATGAGAGAATTCTTCTTAAATAAAGATTATCATGTTATGCAAATAGGAACACAAGAGTATAGCAATGTTATCGGATGCATAAATTTACCTAGCTTTATGTTTGATTCAACCGTAGATTCCCAGAAAAAAATAATCATGCTTAATAGATTCGTATATGACCTGTATATGTCTGAAAAACCAGAGTTAATACTGATCGGTGTTCCAAATCCAATTATGAAATATAATGATGTTATATTAAATGGATTTGGTATAATCCCATTTATAATACATAATGCCATCAAAAGCGATATAGGAGTCTTAAGTATATATTATGGCGAATATACACATGAATACTTAAAATTAATTACACAATTTTGTAAATATAGGTTTGACGTGCAAACCAAATATTTTAGTATTGCAAATTCACATGTATCGAAAAATATAGATGATCCAAGCAAATTGGAATATTTGTATGTAAATACTGATTTTGTTAAGTCAAACTTCGATGTGGGGATAGGAAAAGAAGATTTCACATTATTTTCACCATATGATAAAGAAAGTATGGCAAAAGCTCTACAAAAAATAGAAGATGAGCTTCTATCTAATCCTAATCAAATTTAAGCGTTGTAATAATTATTATATTCTATTCCAGAAAGAGAGTGATAAAAACATGAACTATATAACCAATAAAAAATATATTTGTGATAGGTTACTAGCAATAATAAATAATATAGCAAATATCAATATTACAGATATGGATTGCAGCTTATTCAGTTTAAAATATAATTTACCAGCAGAGTCAATGGTGTACATACTGTTGATTGCAAGTAATGTTTTCCAGTTTAAGATTAATGATAGGTTTATAGTATCGCTTAATGACTATAGTTACAATAATATTGTCAACTCGATTATAAATCAAATATCAATTAGCCAATAGTAATAAGTAAAATATTTATTCTATTGAAAGCATATATGGGTGTTATCAGTATTTTTTCAGAAAACATAGCTAATTAAAAATGCTAAAACGCTCGTATATTAAAAAGGAGGTGAACTGATGAAAAAGTTAAAAAGAAGCCCCCGTTCGGTTGAGAACAGTGTTGAGGCATACGCTTGTGTATGTATTTGTAGTTGTAGTTGCGACTGTTTTTGCTTCTTAGGAATTAATTCAGCTAACAACAGATCTAATAATACTGGCTCAACTACTTCTAACTCAAGAACAAAGGGGACAGAAGCTGGCAGGACGGCCTAGTGTCAATTTTTGGCTATATCCCATCCCAAATATAATAGGAAAGGAGGTGGGTATATGCGTAAATTACGTAAAAATCATTCGGGGCATGAAAACAATGTTGAGGCTTATGCTTGTTCCTGCGGCTGTAGTTGTAATTGCGGCTGTTTTTGTTTCTTAGGGATTAATTCAGCTACTAATAGAGATGGTTCTTACAGTGCTGAAACAAGCAAACAAACATCTGGTGCTTTAAATAGAGCATTATCAATGTAAAAGATAGAGTTAATCAATTGTATAAAAACGAGAATTGACTTTTAATTCATACTATATCTTTTTTCGTATCAACCTAATATCTCTGATAGAGAGATAATTTAGTTTGGTAGGTACATTGAATGTTGAGCATTGATGTGGATATTATCCCACAGTGCTGATTCTTTTGCGTTGTGGGATAATTTTATACTTTATACAGTATGTGCTATATAGCCTGTTATTTACTAATGGCAAAATAGGAAAGGATGTAACTTCTTGAGTTTGAAAGTTGCTTTTATTGACAGCAATATAAATATCGGGTATATAAGCTCGATTATGAATTATGGGCAAACAATAGGTGGTATTATAGCAATAAAGGATAATAAGGTGATTTCGTCATCAAGCTTATTAGAAGACACCTTAACGCACGCCACCCTGTGTACAAAGATATTTCTTGAAAATGTTTCAGGATACTTTGAGCTTTTTTTTATAAATATTTTGGATGATCATACTCTAAAAACAGATACTAATTCTTTCTTAACTGCTTTATCTTGGTGTTTAGAAAATAAAATAGACCTAATTAATTTAAGTATAGGGACTACTTCCCTTGTAGATGTATCGCATTTGTCTTTCAAAATTAATGAATTAGTTGAAAACGGTACGGTTATAGTTTCAGCTAGCTCGAATAACAATAAAATGACTTTTCCTGCATCTTTTGATAATGTTATTGGCGTAAAGGCTCTTAAAAGCAAATTAAAACAAACCGGGTTTATTTATGTTGAGAAAAGTATTGATAGAATTGAAGTCAATTGTTATGTCAAAAATGAAATTATAGAGTACAATGACAAATTCTATAACATATACTGTTCGAATAGTTATGCTGCTCCATTTATTTCCGCTAAGATTTGTGATTTTTTATTTAACGGATGTAATTCTTTGGAACAAATAAAAGATAGATTAAAGACGAACTCATTACCAATGGATAATAAATCAATTAAAAAAAATTATAAAAAATACTTTGTGCAAAAAGTTAATGTGCCAATTATTGCAGTAATAGGAGAAGTTGATAATGGTTTAACTAGTTTATTAATACAAAAGTTTTTTTTAAAATTTGTTGAACGCAATTATTACGGTATTTGCCTTAGTGAACATTTTAAAACGGATTTGTCAGTAGGGATTTTAAATATAGCGGAATCCGATCCATACCATCCTTATGAAAAACTTAAGTTTTATAGCCATTATAGCGATGCTTCGTACATTATTATCCATGCCAATAAAAAGTTTTTATGCAATAATATAAAGTTAAAGAATATAGATGTTATTTTGTATGATCCCGCATTGTATGACTTAAAACATAAGCGAGGAAGTAAATATATAGCGTTTCCTGAGTATAAAGATTTTGATGTGCTTTTTACTAAAATATACAATGATCTTTCAAGCATATAAGTTATTGTGTACAACGTTATTGTTATATTACTCAACTTTTCCACAGTTTTTTGGGTGTTTGTCTGCACTGCAGACTACCGATGGCAGTGTGATATCACACCACCGTCGCATGTCGGTACTAACACCTCAAAACACTACTCACAGGCTAATGTGGGAAAGATGAGCTATACCACAATAAAACTACAGATAATATTTTTACTTAACGATATCAGTTGCTTCAAGCTATATAATATAGAAGAAAATATCATCAATATGATAAAAAGGTAGGCAGATTAATTGCTATTCCTGTCTACCTAAAGTATTATTAATGTTATGGTTATTCAGTTTCTCTTAATCGTTCTATGAGAGACCTCTTGCTTATGCTTCTGTAAACAAAACCCGGTGTGATTAAACAGATTAATGATATAACAATGTACATTATCGTCACCAAAATATATGGGTAAGTAAATTGAGCATATTTTTCTACATTCCTAAACAATAGAAAAAGACTGTAAGTAATCAAATTCCCTAATGTTAAGGAAAAAAATATCGTTATAATTGCATAACTTATACCCTCATTTCTAAGCATTGACCGCATTTGCTTTTTACTCATCCCTACACTTTCGAGAGCTGCAATCTCACGTTTTCGTGTCATAATACCTACTGACATAACATTAATAAAATTAAATATACCAATTAATCCAAGTATCAGCGAAATGCCTCCTCCTAAAATGTTCATAATCGTTTTTGAGTCCTGCATCGCTTTTCGTGCTGTATAACGTGAAATCATCGCTATATCAGTCGAGGTAGTAGAATCATTAATAGCATTATAAACCTGTTCATCATAACCCTCTTCTACATTCATGTCGATGGAAAGTACATGCAGCATAGAAATATACTGCCTCAGGAAAGAATTCGATACCAAAATTTCCGGACCAGCAAAACTAAATGAAACGCCGGTTCCCGGTTCCTTAAAGAAAACACTTCCGCCATTACTGATCTGGAAAGAACTCCCTTCACTAATTTTAATACTAAATGCATCTATATCTGATAAACAATCTGCAATACCAATATCGGTCTTATCGCCATTTCTTATATTAATTAAAGCAATCTCACCACGCTCAAACGCCTCTATATCGATAGGAAGAGAAAGGGCTTTATTTATTTCATGGAGTTTCAAAGGATCTATGCCTTTAAGACCACATCCAAGAAGCTTTGCGATAGCTTCCTCTCTTGTTATACCATATTGGGTGCTAAGCCAATCTACATATTTATAAAGTGTTTCCGAATAAATAAGCTCACCAAATTCAAGCGTTGTAATTCCTGTTTCAGAAACGCCTTCTAATCCTTCCAGCTTGCGAACGAGTTCCCTTTCTATTCCATATCCAGCAATAAAGTTTTTAGAAGTTATTGAAAAATCATAATCATATTCGGAATTTATACGATAATCAATATCCATACTGTTTACTATTGTCATGCTTGAAGTAAAAACTATAATGCCTAAAAATAAGCTTAACATCACAATCATCGCTCTCTTACGATTGCGGAATATGTTACGGAGAGCCATTTTATAGGGTTTCCCGTTAGTAGAATAAGCAAAATTGTATTTACTGACATATACCTCTGAAAACTTTAGTGCTTCGATTGGTGAGTTATTCGCTGCCTTTTTAGCAGGTGCAGAAGCACCAAATAATGCAGTCAAAACAGCAAATGCAGCTGCTCCAACAAAAATTACAGGTGAGAATGAAACAACAGGTTCGGTACCAATTCCGCTATTTGAAATAATAGAAGGAACGATTAACAGTGAGATTGCAGCTGAAGCCAGGCACCCAATAGGCAGTCCAAACGCACATAGGTATAATACCTGTCCAATAACAATGTGTCTTATCTGCCTTGGCGTTGTACCTAGGGTTTTAAGCATACCATAAAAACGCACATCTTTCGAAATAGATATATACATAGCATTATAGATAAGCAGATAACCTGTAAACATCAGGAATATTATCATCAAAATCAGAGCTATATAAAGCGTAGTATTCCCATAATTTTTGACAAACGCCGGTGATTGTGTGTAATTTTGGTTATCATAGAACTCTAAATCGTTTTTTATTCTTTCAATACTTTCATTAACTTTTCTTAAATCTTTGAAGATAATGTTTACCATTATGTTATCGGTTGAGGTCTTCCCATATTTCTCTGCAAATGCTTGAGAAGAATATATAACAACAAAACCCGCCTGTCTGCTATGTGCATACTCCGTGTAAATACAGGATAAGGTAAATATCTCCGTTATGATTTCATCTGTATCATTTATTACATATGATAAAGGTATTTCCATACCTATTTGAGGATCGTAAATACCCATTGCTTCAAGAATATGTCTGGATAGCATAATCTCATTTTCTTGCTCTGCATATTCCCCAACTATATTTGTAAATGTTGGAGAGAACATTTTTTGCCACTGTGTTTTATCAACATAGACTATATTGAGTTTATCTAATTCTGATACATCCTTCGTATGAGCCACATAAGCTCCTAAGCCAATAGTATCTATATAATCAAGCGAATATACTTTTTCTAGTTGCTTTTTGGTGGGATATGTAAAAGCCATATGCGATACAGAACCTTGCATACGTTTTTCATGCATATTGATTGACTCATAATAGCTTATCCCGATACTGAAAACTGAAGCAATCATGAAAGTAGTCATCGTTATTGCGGTAGTAATAAAGAAATTGCGTCTTTTGTCCGATGACAAAGTACGCCCTGTGATTTTTCTAACAATAGAGGCATTATTGTTTCTCAATTCTTTTTCACCTCGCCTATTATTTTTCCGTCCTCGATATGTATGACTCGATCAGCAAGCTGCGCTATATGTTCGTTGTGAGTTATCATCATCACAGTTTGGTGAAATCTAGTTGATGACATTTTCAAAACGCCTAAAACATCTTGGCTTGTCCTGCTATCCAAGTTACCAGTGGGTTCATCCGCAAGAAGTATCGTTGGCTTTGTAGCAAGAGCGCGAGCAATCGCCACGCGCTGTTGTTGACCTCCCGAAAGCATATTAGGCATAGCATCCAGCTTCTCCCTAAGTCCTAATATAGCGATAATTTCATTTACATACAGTTTGTCTACTGTATTTCCGTCAAGTTCTATCGGTAATACAATATTTTCATAAACGTTTAAAATCGGAACAAGGTTATAACTCTGGAATACAAAGCCAACGTTACGCCTGCGAAATATCGTGAGTTGCTCGTCAGTCATTTTTGATAGCTCATGACCGTTTACACGAATGTTTCCATCCGTTGGATTATCTAGCCCGCCCAACATATAAAGAAGTGTACTTTTACCTGAACCGGATGTACCAACAACTGCGACAAATTCTCTCGCTTGAATTTCTAAATCAATGCCATCGAGAGCACGAACAAGATTTGTTCCTTTCCCATAATACTTTTTTAAATTTTCTGTTGATAAAATTACCATCCAATATAACCTCCATTTGCTTATGAATACATCATAAGGCGAATTTCTTACAGAGTTACAACAAAGCGTGCTCTACTTCTTACAATTCTGTAAGAATAACGAAAACGAAGTATACTTTCCAGGAATGGAATCTATCATTATATAACCTCCTTGCTTTTCCATTATAAGTGTAGCAAGGTATAAACCAAGCCCTGAACCTTCATTGTCTTTTACGTTATTACCTCTATAAAAACGTTTAAAAATCAAATTCCAATCTTTTTTTTCAATTCCAACCCCATAATCGGATATAATAATTTTAGTATAAAGAACCATCTGCTCAACAGCTATATCAATCTTAGAGTCCGATGGTGAGTATTTAACAGCATTTTCAAGAACATTAGTGATGGCTTCCCTCGTCCATTTTTTATCATGATATAGCAGACAATCTCTAAATTCTGACACTACAATGTCAATATTTTTTTTTGAAGCTGTCGCAACAACGCCGGCAATACTGTCCGAAATAGTTTGTTTTATATTAGTCTCAACTGGAGAAAGCTGAACTGCTCCAACTTCCAAACGTGACATTTTTATTAAACAGTCCATCATCCACTGTAATTTTTCCGTTCCCGACCTAATGCGGTGTAAAAATTCTTCTTGTTCTTCTATGTTTATATTTCCTGACAATAATATGTCTGAATAAATTGATATACCGGAAAGAGGTGTTTTCATCTGATGAGACATATCTGAAATAAAGCCTTGTATTGTTTCTTTTTCAACTTTATTCCGAGCCATATCAGAAACACACATATCAATAATGCGGTTTGCCTTGTATGTGAGCTTTGATATTCGGTTGTCATCGGTTGTTTCAATAGGATTGCTTATATCCTTTGCTAGTATTCGTTCCAGAACCAAATCTACAGAGTTAAAAATTTTCATTATATACCTTCGATAGTATATAATTATCATAATATAACAAATAATTGCAGCGGCAAGAACAATAATCAACATTTTTTCATCATTCCTTTACCCAAATATAACCCATTCCATAAATTGTCTTTAATGTTCGTGGTCTTTTAGGGTCATCCTCTATTTTAGCTCTCAGCCTGCTTATATTGACCGACAAAGTGTTTTCATCAACAAAATTTCCTTGATTATCCCATAATTTAGCTAGGATTTGTTCTTTTGAAAGAATCCGCCCAGCATTAGACATTAGGAAATTTAAAAGCCGATATTCAGTTGAACTGATTGCAATTTCTTCAATACTATTTAAACCATTATGATAAAATTTGCATGTTGAATTATCAAGTTGATATTTTCCAATTTTAATAATATTCTTATCCGATGTTACTACGCGGCGAAATAATGCTTCCACGCGAGCAAGTAGTACCGAGAGTGAAAATGGTTTTGTTATGTAATCATCAGCACCGGCTAAAAGTCCCGATACTTCGTCTGTTTCCATGTCACGGGCAGTAAGCATGATTACAGGAATATCAGTTTTTGAAAGAACGTTTATACAAAAATCTATACCGTTTCCGTCAGGTAATCCTAAATCTAAAATAACAAGACTAATATTACTTTGTAGTAGAATGTTTTTACCAGCTTCTAACGTACAAGCACATTTGACAGTGTAACCATCTTTTTCAAAAGCGAAAGCAATACCTCTACTTAAGCTTTCATCATCTTCGATAATTAGAATGGTTTTCATATATTCCTCCATCATTATCATTAGTTGTTCTTTCTATTAGGTCTATCAAATTTAGAGCAACTTTTGGTATGCATATGCAGTCAAATATAAAAATACCGACAATTTTATAAACCAACTTATAATATATTAAATGACTATGGCTTTTAGTCAATAATTTTTTATCAATCGAACATGCGTCCGATACAATAATGCTGCATACATTTGTTC
>ENA-UOOH01001163-UOOH01001163.1-fermentation-metagenome-genome-assembly--contig:-NODE-1163-length-26397-cov-17.662554_pt1 | contig 26397 bp, 15 predicted proteins | sample MGYA00245778_ERZ724025 | MGnify/ENA primary metagenome ERZ724025 (study PRJEB28704, sample SAMN03018313) | fermentation metagenome | biome: anthropogenic terrestrial biome; feature: soil... | reverse complement strand
GACGATATTTTTAGGCATATCACACCTCACAACAGATACTATTGTTTAATATTTTGTATGATTATTAATGAGAGAATAATAAGAACACGATGATGTTATACCTAAGAATAACATGTAAAGAACTTACTGTCAATTGGGTGTAGATAAAAATCATGGGTACGTAGAAAATGGTTAGTGACTGAGGGAATGTAGATAGCACTGCGAGAGAAAAAGCTGCTCGACGTCACAAAACCAGATAAGCGTTATAAGCGTTGGTCTGTAGAAACGAAATACAGTGCTTCGAAGCTGAAATTCGAGCTTGAGAACTTAATAACGACTAAGTTTCGGTAATACTATTGACATAGGATGCAAAACTCAGTATAATTTAACCGAAACTTCGCTGTATATACGACTTATTTTCGAATGGAGGAGCTTATGTATATTAAGCGTGACAGGTATCTGAACCAACTTATCAGCAGACAGGGTAATGGACAGATCAAAATCATCACCGGCGTGAGGCGATGCGGAAAGAGCTTCCTTCTGTTTAATATTTTCTGTGATTATCTTAGGTCAATGGGCGTGGCCGAGGAACAAATCATATCCATTGCATTGGACGACGACATCAACGAGAAGTACAAAGTGCCGGAGGAACTGTCTGCCTATGTTCGTTCCCGAATTATTGATCCAGACAAGACTTACTATGTTCTTCTCGATGAGGTGCAGTATGCGATATCCAAGAAAGAGCTGAAAAGTCCCGATGCTCCCGTCAAGCTCTACAGTGTCCTGAACGGTTTGCTTCGCCTGAAAAATGTAGATGTTTATGTGACCGGCAGCAATTCAAAAATGCTCTCAAAGGATGTAATGACCGAATTTCGGGGTCGTGGTGATGTTGTTGATATATACCCCCTGACATTTAAGGAGTATTACGATTATGTCAGCGGAGACAAATCCGATGCCTTCGAGAAATACGCTCTATACGGTGGGATGCCTCTGATACTGGCCAAGAAAACCGATGATGAAAAGTACAAGTATCTTACTAACCTTTTTGAGGAGGTCTATTTCAAGGACATCGTTGAACGATATAGGATAGAACTCCCTGATGTGCTTTCCGAGCTTGCCAGCGCTCTATGTTCCTCTGTTGGGTCGCTTACGAACGCCACCAAAATTGCGAATACCCTGGGCAGTGTTAAGGGTATTAAGGTGGGAAGCGAGACTATAGCTGCCTATCTTGAATATTTAACGGATTCTTTTCTATTCAAGTGTGCAAACCGCTATGATGTCAAGGGGAAAAAGTATTTTGAGTATCCATCCAAATACTATTGCGTGGACATTGGTCTCCGCAATGTAAGGCTGAATTTGCGCCAGCAGGAAGAAACGCATATTATGGAGAACATCATTTACAACGAGCTGATAGCACGAGGTTACTCCGTTGATGTAGGCGTAGTCAAAATAGAGGAAACGGATGAAGATGGAAAGCGGCATCAAAAGTCATGTGAGATTGATTTTGTAGTAAACCGTGGTTCGAAAAAATATTATATCCAGTCGGCTCTCAGTATGTCTGACGAGAGCAAGTCCAAACAGGAACTACGCTCGCTTCTGGCCGTGAATGATTTCTTTAGGAAGATCATAATATCCAAGACCTCAATGAAACCATGGACAGACGAGTTAGGCATTGTTCGGCTGGGGTTATATGATTTTCTTCTGAACGAGGACAGTCTAAACTTATGAGCAGTTTTGAGCAGTTTTCTTATCTTAACAGGAGCAGATCCATCTACCCCTGTTAAGACTACAGCCCTTACTATACTATATATGCTTCGATGAAATTAGGAATTATACAAAGAATCTCTGTCCCTTTAAATGACTCTATTTCTTACGAGGTATTTCTAGAAAGACTTTTACGATGTGAAATAAAGGGACGAGAAGAAAAGTGTTTTGAAAGAAATTTGAAGCATGCATTGTTTCCAGAATACAAGACTCTTGATGAATTTAATCTAGGTGAACAACAATCATTAAGTAAAAAACAAATCAATCAGCTTAAAGAACTAAATTGGACTGAGCAGGGTTACAATTTAATCCTGCTTGGACCGACTGGAGTTGGGAAAACCATGCTTTTAATAGGATTGGGCATACATGCCATTAGTAATGGCTACAAGGCTCATTTTACAACAATGAATGACTTGACGGTCAATTTTTGATGTGTTACTCTGATTATGGCAAAAGCAAATTCCTAGTGCGCCGCAGCAAGTTGAAGCAAAAGGTAGTCTATAATGCCAACCCAACATTGTTTGAATATTGGAAATTGTTTAAAGTGTGTTAGTGGGAGCCGGATGAGTCGAGAGGTTCAAGTCCGGTTCTGAGAGAGCCTGAGGGTGAAATTCCCCCGGGCTACTTACCTCATATTATTTACCATAATATGATATCATTTGCTCAGAAACATAACTAATCTGCGGCTATTTATATCACAGCATCTGAAAACAACACAGTTTTTAGTCAAAATTCTTAAGATAAGACAATTGACGATTATTACAAGCAAACTTTAGTTACTTGTTTACCACATAACCATAACAGTTTTAATTATACTATAAATTATTTAACGACTATTAGTTTAAACTCCAAAATGAGCCAGGTTTTAATTTTTTTAATTTTGTAAAGCTGGAGGCTTTTTTTATGAAAAAAGATAAAAATCATGAAGCAAATCATAAAATGACAACGAAGAAAAAACTCCTTATTCTGGTGATATCCCTCATTATTCTTGCCGGAGCGGCAGCTACCGTATTCCTGTTAATTAATAATGACAATTTACCTGTTGCACAGGATACAACTCCCACTCCGACTCCAAAAGAATTACCGGATGAACCTGTCACCCCCGGAGCTGTCACTCCCGGAACTGTCATCCCCGATCCCTCAACCGTTACCGGCTTTGAAACAGAAAAACCCTTTGAGCTTGTGGCTGAAAAAAGTGACGAAACCGGTACGGCCACTGACAGCAGCTACCGGATTCTGCTTGATAAAATCGAATATACAACTGATCAACTGGCCGGTATGATTTCGATTATACCTGAAACAAAATTCACAATTGAAAAGAAATCCAACAGCGAATATTTGCTGAAGCCTGCCGATTTGTTGGGTCCGAACAGGTTATATTCATTTCTGTTCAATGATGAGGAGAAAGGCATATCCTATTCTTGGGTTTTTCAAACTCGTGCTGAATTTTTTGTCACATACACATTTCCGAGAGACAGGGCCACATACGTGCCTGTTAACATCGAAATTGAAATTACATTTTCGAGGAAAGTTGAAAAAGATCTTTATTCGTATTTTGAAATAAGCCCTAAAACATCCGGACAATTCGAAATCAATAAAAACACCGTTGTGTTTACCCCAAACACTCCACTGTCCTATGATACTGTTTATACTGTAACTGTTAAAAAGGGTTTCAGTCAAATTAACGGGCTTTCTCTTAAAGAAGACATGGTGTTTTCTTTTCAGACCGAGCCTGAACACAAAGAAAAAAGCATGGATTATAAAAATAAACACATAGAATTCACAAGGAAAATCTATAACTTTTACCCAAGTGAGCTTCCGTTGATTTCAGTTCGCACCAATAATTTCAACAAAAATGATGAGATTGAGTTCTGCCTATACAGGTATAGCGACGAGCAGGAATTTAAGGAAGATCTTTTTGTAAAGGATGACCGTTCTTATTGGAGTGACAATTACAAAAATCAAATTGACTGTTCAGGAATGGAAGAGATTTTAAGAATAAAAACCACACTGCTATATGATTATGATAACAGTAACGAGGGGTATCCCGACATAAAATATATTGAATTGCCTGAAACACTGCCTGAGGGTCATTACGCGGCAGTGGTACGTTATAAAGATATGGAATGCAAAGCTCCTGTCCAAATTAACAGCATGGCTGTTTATATTGGAACTGCGATAAACAAAACCATTGGTTTTATTTATGATTCACAGACTTCAACTCCGGTAGAGGGAGCAGAAATAGTTTTTGATAAATTCTCCATGAAAACCGGAGCGGATGGGATAGCTGTTTCCGATACCCTGTTGATTGAGAAAGAAGGATCAACATATAAGAATTACACTATAAAAAGAGAAGGGCATCCCTCATACTATAACATCTTTGGCAGTTTTCACTATAGCTATTACGATAAATACGGCCATCCCCATGATATTGGAAGCTCTTGGATAGGAGACATAAAATTTAAATACTGGGGATATCTATATACCGACAGGCATATGTATCTGCGCTCCGACACAATAAATTTATGGGGAATGCTTGCAAGCAAGGATGGCAGCGAAGTGCCCCGGAAAGTAACCGTCAGGCTGGCAAAAAGCCCTGATTATTCTCCATATAAATATACCATTATCGATGAAAAGAAAGCATATTTAAACGATATGAATATTATCAAATCCAGCATAGCTTATGAAAATTTAAGCACAGGTTACTATGTTCTGGAGGTTTTCAACGGAGATGAGCTGCTTTTAGGCAAGAATATTTACATTAGTGAACATATAAAGCCCACTTATTCCATTAACACTTCAGTGGATAAAAAAATTGCAGCCTATGGTGAAAAGATAAGGTTTGAACTTGACACCAAATTATCTTATGAATCACCGGTAAACGGCATGGAATTTAAATACTACATTAATGGACTTTCCATACCTGATAGCGTGGGAACCCTGACAACTGATGCTACTGGCAGATCAAGCCTTGATATAGATGCCATTCCGGATTCAGATTCCTGGAGGCCCAAAGAGGTATCCATCAATATTAGAGGTAATAACCCCGAAGAAAGAAATATCGGTACTTATGAATACTTAACTGTTTTCCCGCGGGATGTCATGGTAAACGTAATGAACCGCTCCGAAGACATGGAAAATTTCAATGTAACAATAGAGACAAACAAAATTGATATCAGCAAAATCCCGAACATGGGAGTCTATAATGTGGAAGATTATAAGGGAGAACCCGTCGACATTGACATTGAAATCGAGCTGTATGAAACATATTACATATCAGAACAGATTGGAACTTATTATGATTTTATCAATAAGAAAACACAGCCGAAAAGCAAATACTATAAGCATGAAAAAAAGATTCAAACCATAAATACCAGGACTGCGGAGGGTAAATACTCTTTCAACTTTACACGTGAAAAAGACAAGGGATACCATATTGTTGTAAAATGTAATGACAGCCAGGGAAGGCCAATTCAGGAGGTACAAAACCTTTACATTTTATATTCCTATAATGACCGCTTATGGTGGCCAGTAGATTCCTACTATCTTAAAAAAGACAGGGAACATAACAAGGGTTATGTTACGGGAGAAGAGGTGAAAGTTTGCTTAGCCTGTAAAGGTAATCCCTGCGTAAAAACAGAAAATACAAAGGTACTATATATGCTGTTCAAAAACGGAATGATGGAATATACCCTCAGCGATGATCCTGCACACTCATTTACATTCAATAAGGAATACATTCCAGGGGTCGGTTTAATGGCTGTATATTTTGATGGAAAGAACATGAATCTTACATCCATGCAGGTGATTGATTATGACGAGGAAGAAAAACGTTTAGATCTTGAGGTAACGGCGGATGCAAAGGAATACTATCCGGGGGATACTGCGGTATTTAACATAAAGGTATCTGATCCAAAAGGAAACGGCAGAAAGGCGGAGGTATTGTTCTCCATTGTGGACGAAGCTTATTTTGCGAATTGGGATCAGAAAGTTAAAATACTTGAAGATATATATGCTCAGGCAACTCATACCGGTTATCTTCATGGAGACACTCCCCATACCAATACGCTGGAGGATTATGACGGCTATCTTGGTGAAAGCGGAGAAGGCGGGGATGTGTACCGGGAAATAGTGCATTACAGCTGTAAGGATACAGCCTTGTTTGAATCGGTTATAACCGATGACGAGGGTAAAGCGCAAATCAGCGTGAAACTTCCGTTTGGTCAGGCGAAATGGAGGGTTTCTTTCATTGGATTGACCGATGACCCGTATGCCGGAAACGGAAGCATAAACATTGATACACGTTTTCCTTATTATGTTAATCCTGTTTTAAACGACTGTTATATTTCAGGAGACGAACCATTTATCCAGATTCATTCCTTTGGAGCTGTTGCTACCAAAGGAGATAAAGTGGATTATACCGTTGCGGTAAAAAAGGACGGACAGGACTTGAAGAATTATTACATATCCTCAACTATCGGTGAAAGAGCACTCGTCCGGCTCGATCCTCTGGAACAGGGTTCCTACACCTGTACTGTAACAGGAAAATACAAAAATTATAAGAGTTCGGTAACGATGCCTTTCGAAGTTCTGCAAGGTTTTGCTGAACTATCTGAAACAGAATATTTCAAACTTTCTGAGGGTATGAAGTTTTCGAATGTTAACAGGCCTGTAAAGGTTTATTTCTTCAATGAAAATGTGAAATCCTACTGGATGACACTTCTCGACCTAGCCTATTCCAGCGGGAAAAGAATTGACAGCATCATAGCCCGGAAACATACAAAGAAACTGTTGCAGGATTATTTTGGCGAAGAATATATGGTAAATTCAAAAGATTACGATTTATTCAAATATCAGTTATCAAACGGCGGAATTGCCCTTCATCCTGATGAAAAAACCAATCCTGTACTCACTGCGAAAATTTGTTCACTGAAAGACAGCAGCTTTGATTACGAACAGGTTAAGGAATACTTCTACGATACTTTAACCTATAGAAACTCTGAATCCACCGGCATTGCAGCATCTTACTGGGGTCTGGCATGCCTGGGAGAGCCAATCATCCCGGAGATTTTTTCATTGCCTCAATCAGCGGACTTCAAGCCGGCAGATAAACTGTATATTGGGCTTGCATTTGCGGATGCCGGCGATATGGACAGAGCAACAAAAATCTATCGTGAAATTGTTGATTTATACATGAAAGAAGACCTGCATGGAGCTTATATTGACTTTGATAATAAAGGTAAAGACAGTGAATACTCGAAAGAGGCTGCTGCATTGTGTGCCTTGCTCAGTCAAAAGATCAACGCTCCTGAAAAACAGAAGTTTTTTGAATATGTCAACACTATGTATGCCAGGGATATCCTGACCAGTGCCGTACGCATAGCTTATATTCAAAACAGTATTAATAATTTAGACTCTAAATCATCTTTCATCTATGAGTTGGATGGAAAAAGAGAACATGTTACGATCGATGGTAAAAATGCCTTCAGTATGTTCCTGCCTGCAAATAAGCTGCCTGAAATCCGTTTTTCAGACGTTGAAGGCAGGATTGTGGCTGCAGCTGTCTATAAATCACCTATTTGCGAAACCAGTGAAACCGACAGCCGCATATCCATTACAAGGACATACAGCGGAAAAGACGGCACTGCCGGGACAACTTTTGATGCTTCGGACTATATAAAAGTAACATTGAAGATCCGGTTTGATAAATCTGCTCCTGTCGGCTTTTATATGGTGGAGGATTATTTGCCCGCTTCATTTAAAAACGTATCCGAACGGCAGAAAGTTGACATGTGGGCCATGGAAAACGAAACCAATTGGCATCTCCATGATGTCGGCGGGCAAAGAGTATCGTTTTTGGTACACCATAATTATCTGAACACGACAGAGACGACCATAGAGTATTATGTCCGGGCTGTAAACACCGGTAAATTTACTGCAGACAGTGCTGTAATATCTAACCTGGACAGCAATATTACAAACTATGCTCCCAGGGCGACGATTGAAGTAAAATAACAAAGTAATTCCGTATAACCATGATATCATTCATTTGCTTCAAGCTGTCAGAGAAGTGGCGAAATTTGTTTTTTGCCACTTCTCTGCAGCTTTTAATTTTATATTCTCTCAGGCTGTAACCGAATCATTTATTCTTTATTTCTTTTAGTCAACAACATTCCTTTTTATCTTCTCCATATTAGCCTCATCGGTACAATACTCCTCAGCCATATAAATATTTCATGTCAATCTGTTTTTATATATATCTAATTAATTTTTTCTGAACAATAAGGGGCTCGGTGTAAAAAGGCTATTATCATGACGGAGCGAACAGTAATTTACTGTCAAGCAAATGGAGTGAATTTGGGGAAAGCCTTTGATTTATTTACCAATATGTGATATCATTTATTCAGGAAAGTAAAAATAATACAAGTTCTGTTATATGCTAGCGTTTATGACTAATCCCGCGACTCTTTATGCACAGCATCTGAAAACCCACACTGTTTATAGCCCGAACTCATAAAATAAAACCATAGGCGATTATTACAAGCAAATTTTAGTTACTTGTTAATCACATTGCTCAAAAAGCTTTAACCATTCTGAAAAAATCTACGACTGTTGGAATTGAGCTGCAAAAGTAAACTTAATTTTTTAATTTCTTTGAATAATATTATGCTGGAGGCTTTTTATATGAAAAAAGATAAAAATAATGAAACAAATCATAAAAGAACAAAGAAAAAACTTCTTATTCTGGCGGTATCCCTCGTCGTTCTCGCCGGAGTGGCAGCTGCTGTTTTTCTATTAATAAATAATAATGGCAATTTGCCTGTTGCACAGGATACATCCCCTACCCCGTCTCCAATAGGGTTACCGGATGAGCCTGTCACTACAGCATCTGTTACTGTAGAGCCTGTTACTACAGAGCCTATTACTACAGAGCCTGTTACTACAGAACCTGTCACTACAGAGCCTGCCATCACAGGGACTGCCACCGTTCCCAGCTTTGAAACAGAAAAACCCTTTGAGCTTGTGGCAGAAAAAAGAGATGAAGCTGGCACTGCAACTGACAGCGGCTATCGTATTTTGCTTGCCAAATACGAATATACGGCTGAGCAACTGACCAACAAAATTTCAATTGTGCCTGAAACAAAATTTACAATTGAAAAGAAATCCGATGGCGATTATATGCTAAAGCCTTCAGGCTTGTTAAGCCCAAACAAGGTATACTCATTTCAGTTCAGTGATGAAGATAATGGCATATCCTATTCCTGGGCATTCCAAACCCGCGACGAATTTTTTGTAAACTCCACGCTTCCAAGAAATGAAGCTACATATGTGCCTGTAAACACCGGCATTGAGGTTACGTTTTCAGAAAAAGTTGAGAGTGACCTTTCCAGGTATTTTGAAATAAGCCCAAATACCCCCGGACGGTTTGAAATCCATAAAAATACCGTTGTGTATGTTCCGGACACACCCTTATCTTATGACACTGTATACACCGTAACCGTTAAAAAAGGCTTCAGCCAAAAAGCAGACGGACTGTCCCTTAAAGAAAATACCGTGTTTTCTTTTCAGACCCAGCCTGAACCCACGGAAAAAGGCAGAAATAACGACAAATACATAGAATTCGTGCGGGATATTTACAACTTATATCCCAATGAGCTTCAATTTATTTCAGTTTACTCAAATATAGACCAAAATGAAGAGGTTGAGCTGAGTATCTACCAATACAGCAACGAACAGGAATTCAAAGAAGATGTTTTTATTAAAGACGACCGTCCCCGTTGGTGTATTCAATATAACAACAAAATTGACTATTCAGGAAAGGAAGAAGTATTTAGCATAAAAACCGCACTTCTTTATGATGATGAAAAAGAGGGGTATTACCGCACAAAATTTTTAGAATTGCCTGATAAGCTGCCCGAAGGTTATTATGTGGCAGTAGTACGCTATGACGAAATGGAAAGCATTACTCTTGTCCAAATTAACGGCATGGCTGTTTACATCGGAAGTGCGGAAAACAAAACTATCGGGTTTATTTATGATTCGCTTACTTCAACTCCGGTAGAGGGAGCAGAAATTGTATTTGATAAATTTTCAATAAAGACAGGAGCAGACGGGATAGCGGTTTCTGATGATGTGTTGATGGAGAAAGACGGTTCAAAATATAAGAATTACACCATCATCAGAGAAGGACATCCCTCATATTATTATACAATAGGTAAAAACCGTTATAATCCTTACTATTACTATAGTGATTATGGTTATAATTATTATACGAATTTCTGGGCAAGGGATATACAGGACAAATACTGGGGATATCTGTATACTGACAGGGAAATGTATCTTTTGTCCGACACAATAAATGTATGGGGGATGCTTGCCGGCAAAGACGGCAGCGAAACGCCCCGGGAAGTAACCGTCAGGCTGTCTAAAGAATCTAATTACTATTCTTCTCAGGATAGCTATACTGTTATAGATGAAAAGAAAGTAAATTTAAGCGTTACAAACACTTTCAAAACAAGCATAGCTTATGAAAATTTAAGCACAGGCTATTATATTCTGGAGATTATAAACGGTGATGAAAAGCTTTTGGGTAAAAATATTTATATCCGGGAATATACGAAGCCCATCTATAAAATTGATACATCAATGGATAAAACAGTTGCAGCATATGGTGAAAAGCTGCTGTTTGAAATGGAAACCAAATTTTTTGAGGGTACACCGGTGCACGGCATGGAATTTAACTACTATATTCAGGGACTTTCATTATCCGAGAATACAGGAATTCTGAAAACAGATGAAAACGGCAGGTCAAGTCTCAATATTGAAGCTGTTTTGGACTCATATTCATGGAAACCCAAACAGGCATCCATCAGTGTCACTAATAAAGACCCGGAAGAAACAACGCTTAATGCTTATGAATACTTCACCGTTTTCCCACGGGATGTCATGGTGAAGGTAACGGACTACAAAGAAGACAATGAAAAATGTACTGTGACGATAGATGCCAACAAAATTGATCTTAGTAAAATACAGAACATAGGATGGTACCAGGAAGAAGATTACAAGGGAGCACCCGTTGACGTTGACATGGAAATCGAGCTGTATGAGATATATTACACATCAGAACAGATCGGAACCTATTATGATTTTATCAATAAGATAACCTATCCAAAATATAGATATGACAGGCATGAAAAAATGATCCAGACTATTAATGCCAGGACTGCTGAGGGCAAATACTCCTTTGATTTTACACGGGAAAAAGACAAGGGATATTATATTACCATAAAATGCAAAGACAGCCAGGGAAGGCCCATTCAAGATGTACAATCCCTATACAATGCATATTACAATAATGGAAGAAACGATATGGACATGGATTATTACTATCTTGAAACTAATAAGAAGAATTACGAGGATTATACTGCAGGAGAAGAGGTGAAAGCTTACTTATTATGTAATGGTGCTCCCTGCGTAAAAAAGGAAAATACAAAAGTACTCTATATGCTGTTCCGCAAGGGAATGCTGGAATATACCCTCAGTGATGACCCTGTATACTCTTTTACGTTTAAAAAGGAATACATTCCAAATGTGGGCATAATGGCTGTATACTTTGATGGAAAGAACATGAACATTACGGGAATGAACAGGATAGACTATGACAAAGAAGCAAGCCGTCTGAATATCGAGGTAACACCAGCTGCTCAGGAATACCGTCCTGGAGATACTGCGGTATTTAACGTTAAGGTATCTGATCCAAAAGGAAATGGCAAACAGGCGGAAGTATTGTTCTCAATCGTGGACGAAGCGTATTTCGCACTTCGGGATCAGAAAGTAAATATTCTTGAAGATATATATAATCAGACAGTTTCTCTTGGTTATCTTGATGGAAGCATTCCACATACCAATCCACTGGAGGATAATGACGGTTTCGGTGTAGCAGAAGGCGGTGAAGGCGGAGATGAAACACCGGTGCGTTCCGATTTTAAGGATACGGCACTGTTTGAATCGGTTATAACGGATGATGAAGGCAAAGCGCAAATCAGTGTTAAATTACCGGATAACCTGACTAAATGGAGAGTAACTTCTATCGGGCTGACCGATGATTTATATGCGGGAAATGGAACTATAAATATTGATACACGCCTTCCCTATTTTATTAATTCTGTTTTTAACAGCCGTTTTATTACGTTAGATAAACCCGTTATCCAGATTCGCTCCTTTGGAACAGCTGCTGTTCAGGGTGAGAAAGTGAATTATACCGTTTCAATAAAAAAGGACGGACAGGATTGGAGAAATTATTCCATATCCTCAACTATTGGTGAACGGGCGCTTGCCGAGACAGGGGCATTGGAAGAGGGTTCTTACACCTATACCATAACAGGGAGATATAAGTCTTATACTGACGCGGTAATGCTGCCTTTTGAAGTAGTACAAGGCTTTGTCGAGCAACCCAGAACGCAGTATTCAGAACTTTCTGAGAATATGAATTTTCCTGATGTGAAATGGCCTGTAAAGATTTATTTTTTCAATGAAAATGTGAGATCCTACTGGGAGGATCTTTTAGACCTGTCCTATTCCTGGGGAGAACGAATTGACAGCATCATCGTCCGAAAACAAGCGAGAAAGCTTTTGCAGGATTATTTTGACGAGGACTGGCAGAGCTATCCAAAAGAATACGATTTGTCCGTATATCAGCTATCCAATGGTGGAATTGCCCTTCTTCCCTATGACAGCGCCAACCCTGTTCTCACTGCAAAAATTAGTTCCCTGAAAGACAGCAGCTTTGATTACAAACAGGTTAAGGACTACTTCTACAGGACTTTAACCAATGAAAACGCCGTATCCACCGACATTGCAGCATCCTACTGGGGTCTGGCGGGATTAAGAGAGCCAATCCTTCCGGAGCTTTCCGCATTGCTTAAATCACCAAATTTAAAGCTTATTGATAAGCTGTATATTGGGCTTGCTTATGCTGATATTGGTGATCTGGACACAGCAACAGATATCTATCGTGAAACTGTCGATTCATACATGAAGGAAGATTCGCTGAGAGCTTATATTATTGAAAAAGGCTATGACAGTGACGACACACAGGAGGCAACTTCATTGTGCGCCTTGCTCAGTCAAAAGATCAAAGCTCCTGAAAGACAAAAGTTTTTCGAATTTGTCAGCAATATGTACGGAGAAGATATCCTTACCAATGCCATGCGCCTTGCATATATTCAAAGTAATCTTAATAATTTAAACTTTAAATCATCCTTTGTTTATGAATTGGATGGAAAAAAGGAAAAAGTCACGATTGATGGAAAGGATACCTTTTGCATGTTTCTGACGGCAAAGAAGCTGTCTCAAATCCGCTTTTCAGATATAGAAGGTAAAATTGTGACCGCCACTGTTTACAAGACTCCCATTGGCGAAATCAGTGAAACAGACAGCCGCATATCAATTACCAGAACTTATAGCGGAAAAGATGATAAAGTCAGGAAACACATGGATACTTCGGAATATATTAAAGTAACATTGAAGGTCCGGTTTGATCAATTGGCTCCTACCGGTTATTATATGGTTGAGGATTATTTGCCCGCTTCATTAAAATATGTATCTACCTGGCAGACAGCGGATAAGTGGATCAGAGAAAGCATAAGAGGCTGGTATCCTCATGTGGTGGGCGGGCAAAGAGTATCGTTTACCATACACCGCTCTGATTTGAAGTCAAGAGAAGTAACCATAGAATATTTTGCCCGGGCTGTAAATATCGGCATATGTACCGCAGAAAGTGCTACGGTATTCAATCTGGACAGTAATATTATAAATTATACTCCGAGGGAAATGGTTACAGTAGAATGACAAAATTTTTCCGTATCTTTATAATATTTGTAATAATGGTTGGGCTGCTTTTGATTGCACCGGGCAGCTCACATCATTTTACTATGATTGAAAAGAATCCTGTTAAAACAAATAATACGCAGGTTGTTGAGGACACTGAGTGGGTTGCACCTGTATGGAAAGCATCCCGCTCTCCCATATCCTGCCTTTATTTTGATGAGCAGTCATTTAAAAGTGCCGTATCATTCGCCACAGTTTATAAAGAGAATATTGAAAGCCTGCATGGCGGAATAGTTCCTCACCATCTTCTGGCATCAGATATGATAGCTTCTTTCTGGGAAACCGTGTCCCATGCTGATTATGATTTGGTGGTCATTATAGGGCCCGATCATAACAGGCGGGGAGCCTCTCCTGTCACAACCATAACATCAGGGTTCACAACAGTTTTCGGTGATGTTATGACCGACAGTTCAGTTGCAAACTTTTTAATTCAGGAAAACATGGTGGTTGAAGACAGAAAAATCATGGAAACCGAGCACTCTGTTTCATCCCACATTCCGTTTATCCGGTATTACATGCCGGATACTCCTGTATTGCCGCTGCTTGTTTACGGCAATTACAGCTTTTCCAATGTAAAAGCGCTTTCTGAAAAGATTACTGAAGCCACTCAGGGTAAAAAGGTTCTATATGTTGCATCCATTGATTTTTCTCATTATCTGTCTTTGGAAGAAGCCAATAAAATGGACAATATTACCGAAAAAGCCTTAATTGAATTTAATTATAAAAGCATATCCGAAATGACCAATGACAATCTGGATTCGAGGCCGTCCGCACTGTTTATGCTTTATACCATGTCACGCCTTAAAGCCAAATCCATAGAAAAATGGGCTCACAGCAATTCAGATTATTATTTCATGGAAGATACGGGGTATACAACCAGCTACTTTAACTTAGGATTCTCAAAATCTGAAGATGAGCCTGAGACTAAGGATTCGGATATTATTGAAAATCATCATGATAAATACCTGCATATCATGGCAGTTGGAGACATCATGCTGGGCCGGGGGGTAGCAAAAAGCCTAATTGAAAATGGTCTTGGATATATGCACCCATTCACTGAAGTTTTTGACTTTCTAAAGGGCGCGGATATTTTATTCGGAAATCTGGAGCATCCCATTACAGACCGGCAGAAGAGTCTGGACAACAAACATAAATACATTTTAAAAAGCAGTCCTGAAGCAATCCAGGGCATTCAATATGCAGGTTTCAACATACTGAGCCTGGCAAACAATCATATTATGGATTATTATCATGAAGGTCTTGATGACACAATCAGAATTCTGGATGACAATAAAATCTCTTATACGGGAGCCGGAAAGGATCTAATCGATGCAAGAAAACCGGCGATAATTGAGAAAAAAGGGGTTAAAGTCGCATTTCTGGCTTATACCGAATTTGCTGAAATCATGTATCCGGGAAATCCACCCTTTTGCTTTGCAGCCGACATTGGAAAACCCGGTGTTGCCCCTCTGCGGCCTGAATTTATTCTGGAAGACATTCAGGAAAGCCGTGAAAAGGCGGATATCCTGATTGTTTCCCTGCATTGGGGGAAAGAAGATACCTTTCAAATCAACGAACAACAAAAGGAATTTGCCCGCAAATTATGTGACGCCGGAGCAGATATAATACTTGGGCATCACCCCCATTGGTTTCAGGGTATAGAAATCTACAACGGAAAGCCTATTCTATACAGCCTGGGAAATTTTATTTTTGACCAGCCCGGCCAGGAAAGCAAAGAATCCTTTATTCTTGATTTTACTTATCAGGGTGCTGAATTAACCGGCATTACCGCAATCCCCGTTCAAATAATGAATAACTACCGGATTGTCCCTCAAAAAGGGGACAAGGCAAAAGAGATGCTGGAGAGGCAGCTGCGCCTTTCAGAGGAGCTGGGTACCAGTGGCACCATTCTTGATGATATGATGATTATGCACTAATCCATACATAAATCTCTGTTCAAATAATGAATAACTGCCGGATTGTCCCTCAAAAAGGGGGCAAGGCAAAAGAGATGCTGGAGAGGTTTATAAGAGACTTTGGAGGTTTATATAGCCTCTGTCTTAAAAAGATTATAGTTTAATTCATGAAATTTATTGACATGTTTATATTGGGTTAAGTGTAATTAGTAAAGTATAATTAACTTGTTTCATATCTTCCTCATGAACATTTTCAAATATATCTGCTTCATTGAAATCGCTTACTTCGTCATTTAGCATTTCGTTAGACTGCGCCATAATGGAAGCACGCAAAAAGAGGACTTACCGTCCTCTTTTAGAATGTTATCTTTTTGCTTTAATGTCTTCTTTAATTCTGGCTGCTTTACCAACTCTGTCACGCAGGTAATAGAGTTTTGCTCTTCTAACCTTTCCTCTTCTGACAATTTCAATATTGTCTACTAAAGGAGAATGGAGAGGGAACACCCTTTCAACCCCAATACCAAAAGACAATCTTCTGACAACTATTGCGCGTCTAATTCCGCTGCCATGCATACCGATAATATAGCCTTCAAATAACTGAAGCCTTTCACGCGCACCTTCTTTTACCTTGACAGCGACCTTTACATAGTCTCCAACCATAAGGTTCGGAAGGTTTTCCTTCATGTTTTCCTTTTCCAGTGTACGGATAATATCCATTTCGTTTCCTCCATATCATAGACGTTCTTGCCTATATTCACTTGTTTCATCCCGAAACAGATAAGCAGAGGACCGCCCGTATTCACGCCGTAACATTATAGCATAGCATTTCCAATGTGTAAAGAGCAAATTATTACCGTATTTTTCCATGCAGGAGCATTATATCTGCCCCATGAGATATACAGCTAACCTGTAATATCGCTTCTGTTAAGTAGACGATAAATCTGTTATGCACTCATTGAAGAGATTATGTATCCCACGCTTTCTTTAGTATCCTCAGCGAGTGATTATGTAAGCCTCTCCCCTCACCGGTGTTTGATAGTCGGATTTGCATTTCCCTAAAACCTGTATTACTTCGCTGAACAAAAACGTTATCCACATTTTTCTGTTTTTTAGTTCCGCAATTCCCTAATACCTATCTTACGAGTGATTCCATTACTTGAACCGCTTCCTTTTCTTTTTCATAAGCGGATTTTAGTAATGCAATAATCCTTGCTCTGACTTCAGCCAACGTTGCATCCTCGTTTGACTTAATTTTTAATGCTTCCATCCAAGTATTAAAAACAGTCCTATACAACTCCGCAAGTTCAGGCTTTCCGGCTTCTTCAAAGTATTTATAGGCGTATTCCTTCAATGCACCGTATGTTCCCAGAAAATATTCGGCGTTCCACGACGAAGCAATATCTGGATTTTCATCAAATATTCTTATTAAAGCAGGATAAGCATCAAGCCCTTTCGCATTGTCACACCATTCTCCACCTTTCAGATGGTTTACCGCAAGCTTCATCGTATTAAGTAAAATCTCTTCCTTTGTTTTATCAGAAGAGCCTGTTATGGTTAAAACCGAAAGAATCGGAATTTCACGCTTGCCTAAAACATCATAGGGCATTTTCACACTATTATAAGTGGAACTTGTCGGATCAGCTTTCTCCGCGTTGATTGCTAATGTATCAAACATCTGTATAGCATCGTCATAACCGGTGATAAGACCCCATTCTGGGACGCCGATGTCCCATGATATAGCGGGAACACCCTTGTCAATGGAAGACTTGATGTTCTTTATTGCTTCGAGCTGTCTTTCTCTTTCAATATGCTCCTGACCCCAATAACGCCCTACATAGTCGCAGAGTAGACCACCGTTTTCCACCCATGGTTTTTGACAGTCAAAGCCCCAAATGCTTGTAGCGGATGGACATAAGTCTGTATTGACCCACATACGGAACGCAAAACCACTAGTTGCAACAATATCTTCGGCATATTCAGGCCACGGGCTGTTTTTAACCGCACAGAACAATGATTTGGCGAAAGAAAACAGATACCCGGTCGAATCCTGTATGCCATCCCATGAAATGTTAAGCTGCTTTTTCATAATTTCTCCTCCAATGGTATGTAAATTTTCTCGCTGAATGTGCGAGATTCTTCAATATATGATTCAAACTCATAGCTGCATTTACGTCTGTAGCCGCTGTTTTGTGACCATTTGCTATTTATATAGTCCCATGTGCGATGAATAGTATTTACAAAATTATAATGTGAAGTCTTTGGAGTTGTGAAAACGGCATATAAACCACCTTGGATTGAAAGCTCCACCGTAGCGTCGGTATCGCCTAAAGCATAATTTTTTCGAATACCAATAAAATAGTCAAGCTTATTTTCCAATCTGTTCCATGCGCTTACACCAAAATCCTCACAAACTTCTCCACCCGACAGCTTTTTAGACCATTTTCGGCTGTTGTATTTGTTCCAGAAGTTCGGCGGAAATATTTCATCGCTTTTTAAAACTGTCAAAACAAAAGGTTCAAGTTATATAATTTCTGGCACTATTTCAAATGGTTCTGTTTCAAAACTGATCGCTTCATATAGTTTAAGACTGTTCAATGCGGATCTGTATTCAGTCGGCAAGATATGGTGCTCTGAGTTAAAAGCTCTGATGAAGTTTTCCTTTGAATTGAAGCCATATTCAAAGGCTATCTCGGAAAACGGTACATCCTGCCGCATGTGTTTGATGATTTCGGTCAGCCTACGTTTTCTAATATAATCAGCCGGTGTAAGACCAGTTGCTTCCCTGAATACACGGATAAAGTGGTAATCGGAATATCCGGAAACACAGGCGCAATCAGTAACAGCAATTTCGTTTTTGAGATTTTCTTCAATATAGCTTATTGTCCGCATAATATGAGTCTTATAATCCATAATCACCCTCCTGTTTCAGAATAACACAAAAATAAAAAAAATCATTGATAAAAATTGCGGAACTTATTTTTATTGTCGTTAAAATAACGGAAGAAATTGCTTAGACCCGTTTTTTGCGAAGCAAAATAACGTACTTTAATTTATATGCTTGCGTAATAAAGCTATATTTTCAATACACCACTTCCTTACTCTTTTCCTAATTTATTCTGTCTCAATAGTGAAATCCCTACAGTAACTTTACTCGTGCAAATAACACATCAATTAAAAGAATTGCAGGCTTTATTATTCCAATATCGACCTGTCTTAAACTTAATGAAGGAGTTGATATTTCATCAAATACAGAATATAATAAACATAAAGAATACTTGAGAATTCAAGAAAGGATGGTATTTATGAATTTGGCTAAAATATCTGCTAATGGACAAATTACAGTTCCAGTTGAAATACGGCGTCTTCTTGGTTTGAAATCCGGTGATAAAATTTTGTTTTTACAAAAACCAAATGGTGAGATTGTAATAAATAATGTATCATCGCAGGCGATTTATAAAGCACAGAAAGCATTTGCAGGTGTTGCAGAGGATATTGGTATATACGATGAAGATGGTGTGCAGGACTTAGTGAATGAAGTACGGTATGGAAAGGACAAATAATCGATGAGGGTTTTAGTGGATACCAATATTCTTATTTCTACTATTCTCTTCCCACACACAAAAGTAGCAAAAGCACTCTTGTATATTACAGAACATCATGATGTGGTTTTATGTGACCGTAATATTTATGAACTGCGGGAAGTTCTAAATCGGAAGAAGCCTGATAAGCTACCAGATGTAGAAGTCTTCTTGGCAGAACTATCTTATGAGTTAATCCCTGCAGCTTATCATGCCGAAAAACTGATAAGAGATGTAAAAGATCAACCAATATTAAATGCTGCTATAATCTCAAATGTGGATATTATTTTAACTGGTGACAAGGATTTTCTTTGTCTGGAAATAGAACATCCGAAATGTATGAATGTTGCGGACTTTTTGGAACACGAAGGGATAGAGTTATAATACCGCTCTCACAATACTGAGGAGTAGTAAAGTCGTTATTGACAATATAGAAAACACAGAAGAACAAGAACTGGTTGAAGATTTATTCAAAGACTGGGCTATTGATGTTCCCTGTGAATATAGCAATACAATACTGGAAAAATATGTAGAAGGAAATCCTAACGAAAATGATATTAGTGACATAAAAAAAATGCTACATGATTATATTGAAGTAAGTGACTTCGATGAATAATTGAATTCACCATCCATATTTCTTAACTTACAACAGGCTATATTTATTTGGCAACTGTTTCATTTTGCTGTACAATGGTGGAAGATAAAGCAAATTCTTATACCCTAAGGAGTTGATCTAATGAAAACCGGACTAACAAAAAATTTGATTAAGATTCTTCTCGTGATTACACTCATTATTACTTTTTCTTCTACCACTGATGTTTTTGCTAACGATGGAGTTTCTAACGCTAATGCAAACCCAGATTATAGCGCTAATGCGAGCGTTCCTGTTAACCATTCAAATGATGGAATTGAGAATAATTATCCAACAGGAGCAGGCTGGTTGATTCATAACGAGGAAGAAACCGTACCCATGTTAATTACGGGTGTAGTGATTGTTCTGGTTGCCTTCCTTGCGGTTGTTATTCTTTTATTATTGAAAAGAAAAAATCTGGGATATCTTTTGTTTATTGGGCAAATTGGATGCCTTGCAGTTGGACTTTATAAGGTCGTCGGGCTTCTTACAGCGAGATATGACAGTATCGCAATGGCATCTGAAAACATATCTCTAGGGATTGGACTAACTGCTCTATTCTGGGCTATCAGCATGCTTTTTATTGTAGGCGGAATCATCTTGACCGGCAAAAAACATCCCACCGACATATTGAAATCCTGAAATTTTTATTGTACACTGGAAATGGAAATAGGAACCACTCAAGAAGCTTTATTCTATGATGTAGGTTATGTAAACATAGTTCAAACCGTCAATCTTTACTTTGAGAACAACAGTGCGCTGAACAAGAACCTATGCGAATTTCACCCTAACCGGCAGCCTGTTTGATGATGTACTTGAAGTACCATAAAAGACTTGCTTACCAAATTACCAAAGAAATTGCGGTAAGGGGATTACCCCTGTATTAGTGTATTAGTGCTAACAACACAGGAGGATGATGGAAATGTTGATTTGTAACCAGTGCAACAAAACATATCAAAATGAAAGTAGGTTTTGCACGAATTGCGGAGCACCTTTGGTGAGATTGCCGGATAATGAAACTCAGGCTGTGAATGATAACACACAGAGTAACGTATCCGTGCAAACACAAAATACAAGCCAGTACACAACACAAACCCCACAAGGGGATTTAGGTTTACCGGAAGCCACAAACAAGAAAACGTCCAGCGCAGGTGCAATTACGGGTATGTTTTTAGTAAACTGTATTCCGGTCTTTGGGTTTATAGCCTCTTTTATTTGGGCATTGGCTATACTTAAAAGATCAAAAGTAAAGTTAGTGGCTATATCTATGATTTTTTTAATTCTAAACGCAGGACTAACCCTTTTTGGATATACAATGTCTATCAATATGATGAAAAACACTCTGGAGAAAGCAGCAAAAAGTGCAATGAGCACCGATTACCAAACAGGAGGAAATCAAAAAACTTCAAATGCACAGGTACCGAATGCTTCTACTGACATCTCTATCCCGGGAATCGGTGGTGATATCCCGATAGACGGCAGCTTCTCATTGCAAGACATTCCGGGCTTTGATTCCGGATTGTTGGATCAATTCTTTCCGGGATTATCCGGAATGCAGGGTAACATGGATGATTATGATCTTGAAAACATGATCCCTGACGGTGCTACCATTCCCAAAACCGATGAGGATGGCAACATGCATATTGACGCCGATGGAGACGGTGTTGTTGATATGATCATTGACCGTGAGGGTAATATTATATCGGAAAATGCTGAAATACCTTCAGTGGATAGCGATGGTAATATATTCATCGATCAAGATGGGGATGGAAAAAATGATATGACCATTGATGGATCCGGTAACATCACCCAGAACGGTGATACGACGCTGCCCGGATATGATGAAGATGGAAACATGTATCTTGATACAGATAATGATGGAGAATATGACAGTTACATGGATACCAACGGAATTCTCATTCCCATGGGTGACAGAACAAAGGTGGATGAAAACGGCAACCGTTATATTGACTATGATGGTGACGGGTTTTTCGAAGCAATGATCGACTCCGAAGGAGCGTTACACTATGATCTGGACAAAGACGGAAAATACGAAACCCGCCTTGATAACTCTTGGGGAGAAGGGTGAAAATTCACTATTTCACCCCTTTTGTGTTTAATATATCGCTTTTAAGGCCTTCGAAATCCAGGTAATCCTCAATAAACTGCTTCCTTAACAGATTTAAAGGGATAAACTCATTGTATTTGCCCTCTATTTGCACTTTTTCAGGCAAGGGTAAGCTGTATAAGTCGAGATTTGAATGTAAAATATCTGAAATTATATTTTCAACTCCTTCTTTCCCGTTGTTAGAGTTGACTTCCAGATAAACGCAAGTCATCCATGGCAATTTGCTTTTGAGTTTACGCTGTCGTAAAGCATAATTCAACGTCATAAGTTGTCTTGTGCCCACCCAAGGGAATATTGCATATTTTGTATCAGATAATGGAGTAACCAAACTGTCTAAAATTCCGCTGCCCCTTGCAATATATCTGATTTCGTTTAGTCGCTCTTTGCATCGTTCGCTCAAATACGGATAGACCTCATCGGACTTCAAAACACTACGTATCTTTTGTACAAGAACAGTATGAAGCTCAACGGCAAAATCAACATCCCAGTCCACAACCGATATTCCGGGTACGCGCTTAACAAAGATGACCTTTGATTTTACATTCACATCTATTGTTTCCCAGGTAAGCCCTGCCAGCGCAAAGCGCACACCCACTGGATAAACCTTATCAACTGTTCCTATGGTGCGGTTTTCGTCTTTCACCAGCAGATATTCCGGTGCCATAAATACTGTGAGGAATTTATGGCTGTTAACTATTTTTTCGCCCTCTCTTCCAATAACCAAGCCCCCATGCTCGGTTTGCTGTAATTGTTCTATGTTTATTAAGTGTATTAATAACTCCTTGTAATCCTCCTTCGGAATGTTTTTAAAGCTGCCCAAAGATAATATAGCCTGAGCAAGCCCTGCAGGTGACATTTCTCCATTGCTTTTTAGCATGCTCATTGTTTGATGGTACAAAAGATTATATGGAAAGTTTTGGGGTGGAATCGGTTCCATCCAATGGTCTTTAATATACAGTTCAATTATCGCTATGGTACGAATGAATTCCCAGTTAATAGGACCTAAAATATCCGCTGAATTTATTTTTATACTTTCAACAAACGTAAAGAGCAGCTGAGGAATTTGTCCACGCCGCCCGCACCTTCCCAACCTCTGCGCGAAGCTTGAAACATTTAGGGGTGCGCCAACTTGCACCGCTTGATCAAGTGATCCAATATCAATTCCTAATTCCAAAGTTACTGTGGCACCGGTGACGATTTTTTCATCTGCAGATTTCATTTCGTCTTCGGTGTTTTCTCTGATAAGTGCTGATACATTGCCATGATGGACACGATACACATCAGGAGCCTTATTTTTGAGTGCAATTTCACGCAAATGAGCAATCACAAATTCTGTTTCCTCGCGGCTGTTGGTGAAGATAATTGTTTTCTTGTCCAGAGTGTTCTTAAATAAATATTCATAATGCTCTCTGTCCCCCATATCGCCGCCGGTACTGACTTTTGTTACATTTCCGCTTCCATCTCTTTCTACCATATCACGGTCATCAGCATAATTAACAAAGCGTTCAATATGCAAGCCCACACGCTTTTTACCTTCTTCTGTAATGGGTGCTGCGCAACTCCTTCCTGTGCCTGTGTTTAGCCAGTTTTGCGCAAGGGAAATATCACCCAGCGTTGCGGAAAGCCCAATCCTCCTTGGTGTAACCCCGGTTAGCTGCTGTAATCGTTCCAATACGCACAGAAGCTGAATGCCACGCACATCACGCATAAAATAATGAACTTCATCGATAATGATAAACCGCAAATCGGAGAACATGGAAAGACAAGCTCCGCGTTTGTTTGTAATTAGGCTCTCCAATGACTCCGGTGTTATTTGAATTATTCCTTCCGGATTTTTTATAAGCTTATTTTTTTGCGTGACAGACGCATCTCCGTGCCATTTGCATACGGGAATATGACTGTCCAAAAGCAAAAGCTCCAGCCTCTTGAACTGGTCATTGATAAGGGCTTTCAGAGGTGAAATATACATTACACCCACGGACCTTGAAGGATTGTTATATAGCTCAGTCAGCACCGGAAGGAAAGCAGCTTCAGTTTTACCGGTGGCAGTACCGGAGGAAAGCAGTAAGTTATCATCGCTGTCAAAAATCACTTCGCAGGCGGCAACTTGATTGCCACGAAGCTCCTCCCACTTGTTTTGATATATAAAATCCTGTATAAATGGAGCAAGACGGTAGAAAACATCCATAATTATTTTCTCCTATCATATCTCAATCATATCTCAAACTCTTGAAATTCACTGTGTATTTGCTCATCAGTAATACCACCCTTTGCCATTTCAAAGCTGTTATCACCCATAATTTCAGAAACACTTTTCCCTGGGTTTTGGTGCAATATATTAATAAGCTCGATAAAATCACGAATAATCTCACGGGGTGTGATATGGGTCTGCGCACCCACACGGTTATATTCGATACTTAAAAAGTAAATCAAATCTTCATGGCTCAATAGCGGTTTATAATTATAAAGCCGTGCGTGGATATGCAAAAGCTTTTCCACTAAAATATACATCTCTTCTTGCGACAGCATCTGCAGACGGATAATTGGAGCGGAAAGGTCCTTTATTTCCGCTGTTGCAAAGTGACCCTCGGCTAATCGGGAGCGCAAGGCTTCATAGCTGAAGATACCTTTATATTTATCTTCAATGCACTGAGGCGTGCCACCCATTAAAAAGCCGATATGCTTTGCTTTACCCTGCAAAACATCATTATACATAGTCAGAATTTTTTCATAATTGTTGGCGCGAGTTATTGAATTAGGAATTTTAAATATGTTTACGAGTTCATCAATTACAACCAACATGCCTTTGTATCCTGCACTCACCAAAAAAGCTGCAAATATTTTTAAAAAGTCATACCAGCTTTCATCTGTAACAATAAAATTGATGCCTAACTCTTCTTTTGCCTCTTTCTTGGAGGAGTATTCACCTCTAAACCATTTTAAAACGTTGGACTTTAAGGCTGAATCATCCTGCTTGTATGCCCGGAAATAGGTCAGCACTGCTTTTGCAAATTCAAAGCCATTGACCATGCCTTCAAGGGAGCTCGCAACCGCATAAATCTGTTTTTCCACCAAAGCATCAAATTCTTCACCGACCGCATCACACTGGCTTTTAACAGTGACTTGAATACCGGAAATCCATTTTTCTAAAATTAGTGGTAAAGCACCACCATCAGGCTTTGATTTTGTAGAAATGTTATGGATAAGCTCCTTATAGGTAGCAAGCCCTTGTCCTTTGGTTCCTGCAAATCGTCGTTCGGGAGAAAGGTCTGCATCCACAACTACAAAGCCTTTGGCTGTTGCATAGTTTCGTATAGTTTGAAGCAAAAAGCTCTTACCGCTGCCGTACTTACCTACAATAAACCGAAATGATGCACTACCCTGCTCAATCATTTCGATATCATGTAATATCGCAGAGATTTCCTGTGCGCGCCCTACGGTAATATACTCAAGTCCTACCCTGGGTACAACTCCACCTTTTAACGCATTGATTAAAATGTTTGCTATTCGGGTTGGTACAACGTTACTCATATTCATCCACCATTTTCTTTACTTTTTCCATGTAGTCATCATAGACATTGAAATTTTCGTCTAAAATATTATCACCTATGAAATCTATTGCTTTTTCATTTATTCCATCAATTAAAACTTCAAGCATAATACCGTTGTCGTCTGCAAATTGCTTGATATCTTGTTTATCTGAAAGCAGTATTATTAGCGCTTGTTTTTCTGTGTCGCATATTGAATTATTAAAGTTTTCCCATGGGTCGGATACCAGCTCAGGTTTATTTATAATAGATTTTTTATCAGTTTCATGTGAAATAGGAACTGCTTTATCTTTAAGAACTGGGATAACCGTATCTTCGATTGTGAGGACAGCCCCCCTATCAAAAACAGGAACAACTACATCCTTAATCACAGGAGTAGTCTCATCTTTAATATCAGGAGCAGCCATGTCTTCAAGGGCAGGAGCTACCACACCTTCTACAGCCGAAGAGGACATACTTTCAGCATCAGGGGCCGCCACACCTTTCAAAACAGGAAACGCTTCATCCTCCACTTGTTCTACACTCAGTTTTTCCTGTGTAGATAATGCTTCCTGCCTTATTTTAACAAGTGAGCTGTAATCTATACTGACAACGATTTTGGTCGCCTCTTTGTAAAATTCCATCACTGCGGAGGTTATGACATTTTCAAGGGATAATCCCGATTCTTTCAATTGCGCTATAACCGAATGCGTAACTGTGTTAATATTAGCAGTAATTTTGAATTTATATTTTTTCAGACTTCTTAATTCGGCTTCTATCTTCTTCATAACATAACCGATCAATTGTCTACCGGATTCTGAAGTAATTACAGTACTAAACTCCCATTTATTTTGTTTGCACACATAAATTTCATTTTGCGATAGGACAATACGCCTGTCCGGTTGCTTTAACCATCCACAAAAAAGAGCGCTGCGAAAGGGCTGCCATTCTGTCATTTTCTTTGTGGGTGCAAATATGGAATTTT
>ENA-UOOH01001162-UOOH01001162.1-fermentation-metagenome-genome-assembly--contig:-NODE-1162-length-26413-cov-21.839479_pt1 | contig 26413 bp, 20 predicted proteins | sample MGYA00245778_ERZ724025 | MGnify/ENA primary metagenome ERZ724025 (study PRJEB28704, sample SAMN03018313) | fermentation metagenome | biome: anthropogenic terrestrial biome; feature: soil... | reverse complement strand
TCTGTACGTGTCTATTAGCGTACTTACGTTTTTCATTCCGCCTAATGCCTCCCAGAACTAATCATCGGCTCATACATCATCAATGCATGATTTTCGCAGACATATTCGTCACCGACTAGGTTATCATCCAGATCAAATAGCTGTCTTCTGATCAGGTTATGCCTAATATAGCGCCCCCAGTATTCATGGGTATCTTATGTTCCTGCTCATAGACCCGATACTTAAGGTACGGCTGCTATCGGTTCGGATCTCGCCGACCAGATCATGGTCTTCGATTCTAAGGCAGATTTGATAAGTTTCATCGGTTTGATTAGCAATCTGCAAATCCCGATAGTTATAGGCACAGGTTGCGCCGCTGCCAAAAGGTTGCGTGCGGTTCGAATCGGGAAAGGCATCAAAACTGTGGCGATGCCTTTCGGTTACTGTTAACGGTGTATGTAGTACCATCCAATAGATCAGATTAGATAACTGGCACAGTCCCCCGCCGGTTTCCGCCCGGAAGCTCCCGTAATACAGGTTCATGCCCTTTTGGTAACCCTTAAGGCGTGTCGGTTTTCCGATGGTTTTCCAGTATGAGAAGGTTTCACCGGGGCGGATCAGCATGCCATTAATCCGGCTTAGGGCGATTTTCAAGTTCTGTACTTTATTTTGTTGCAGCCACATGTCAACGCTTCTTAGCTTTCTATACAGAGGTGTCCGATGGGTAAAAGATAGGTTGTCTAAAGGCTCGTCCGCTTTCAGGCGGGCATAGCTTTGCTTCCCGAAATACCAATGACAATATCTCAACAACCGATAATACCGTTTTCCGAAAAAAACGCGCAACCTGCTTCTATGGATTGGCTTGAGGTGCCTGAAATCTGCTATGTTCTTCCCCTCCCGTCCTGCCAGTTGGAGTGGCGGCGGCCGGCGGCCATTTAGCGGCCCAAAGAACTCTTTCCTAAAAGACTTCCTTCTTTTATAATGATCACATGTTCCTCTTTGGCAATTAATTTCCTTCCGGGATAGTTAATGGAGGTTGTCGACAGTGCATTTTAAGCAATACAAGACCATTCTTTCGCCGCACAATGGGATGAACATCTATCGCGGTTGTTCGCATGGCTGCATTTACTGCGACAGCCGCAGCAAGTGCTATCAGATGGATCATGACTTTGAAGATATTGAGATTAAGACGGATGCTCACCGGATGCTGGCAGCTCAGCTCCAGGCGAAGCGGAAGAAGTGTATGGTCGGTACGGGTGCGATGACGGATCCGTACATTCCGCTGGAGGGTGAATTGGAATATACGCGGCGCTGTCTGGAAGTGATCGATCACAACGGGTTTGGTCTGGCGATTCAGACCAAGTCCGATGGCATTTTGCGGGATCTTGATCTGCTAAAGAGTATTAATGCCAAGACCAAGTGTGTCGTGCAGATGACGTTGACGACCTATAATGAAGATTTGTGCAAGATTGTGGAGCCCAATGTGTGCACGACCAGGGCGCGGTTTGAGGTGCTGCAGATCATGCGTGACAACGGCATCCCGACGGTGGTGTGGCTGACCCCTCTGCTGCCCTTCATTAATGATGATGAGAAGAATCTGCGCGGCATCCTGGACTATTGCATTCAGGCGCAGGTGTACGGCATCATAAATTTCGGAATAGGGCTGACGCTGCGCGAAGGCAACCGCGAATATTTCTATCGGAAGCTTGATGAACATTTCCCGGGGCTAAAGCAGCGGTACCAGCGGAAATATGGCAACAGTTATGAGGTCAACAGTGACAATCATGATAAGCTGATGCGGATCCTGCGCGGCGAGTGCCAAAAGCATATTATTTGCTGCAATAATGATGAGATTTTTAAGTATATGAGTGCCTTTGAAGAGAAGCGGAAGGAGCAGCAGATGGGGTTGCCGATGGGGATGGGGTGAGCTGGGCGTTAGGGTGCGTGGGGCGTAGCTGGCTTTGGCGATTTATGCCCGGGTATCCGGCGGCCAACGCCGGGTGCGCCCCGCTTTGTTGTTCTGTTGCTGCGAGTAATCAAGATATCATATAGAAAAAAGGGAGCCTCAGGGCTCCCGCAAAAACACATTCGTCCTTCTTTCTTAACTAATACTATAGAACCTGCCAAGTCACGGCATTTTGAAAAGTTCTTGAATAAGCTATGTAAATAACCTGTTTGATACTTAACCTCAATCTCTGTTGAAAGCAACCCAAAAACCTTGCTGGTTTCCTCCTGCGCTTTCTTCAACACCTCGTCAAAATTTAAATCCGGCTCATCGAATCGAGATATCGGTAGATTACGAAAGACCGTGAATGTTGGGCTGATGCTCGGTGAAAGGATGTTTAGAGTAAAAACCGAAGGTTTATCCACCAGCATCACACGCGAGCTGGATAACACTTTAGACAAAGACCACCGCGACATCCTCCCTACAAACACAGACATCCTCTTTGCTCCGGAATACGGACTGGATGTAATAAAGTTGCTTTTGCAGCTTGGCAGAAACCTGCGGCTCTATCTAGCGTGGCCGGGTGAACTTGTTGGAGAACGACTGATCTACTCCGAACCTGAGACCCTACTCCCTACGGGACTTGCTTGCGTAAATAACCGGTAAGCTTGACATTTAAATTAAATTTACATATAGATGTTTGATAAAGGCCAACGAATCCTTCCTTCTGGGACAAAAATATTGAAAGTTCCCCTGATTCCTCATCAAGAAGGAGAATTATCCTGCTTTGTCCAATGTTTACCATACAATGAAGGCCGATATTACTTTACGTCATCTAAGTGGGATGGAATTTTCCGGCGAAAACCTTCGAATGGAGGAAGAAGAATTGGGCGACTTTTTTGCCTTGCGGGGCGGACGCCATTTGAATGAAGGCGAGCTGAAATCGCATCTGCTTTTGGCTTCTCGCTTGGAAAATATAGGAGTGTTTTTGGGAGCGGGTGCTTCCCGCTCATCAGGAGGTATGCTTGTAACAGAAGTTTGGAAACATTTTCGAGGTACTAATCCCGACAGTTTAAACTGGCTTCTATCCGAACGATTCATTGCTGCAGCCGAGGCAGAGAAGACAGAGTCATCGGTTAATCTGGAAAAGCTTTTGGATATACTTGGAACAACGGAACGTGAGTGGCAGAGGTTAAAGCGGACAAAAAAGCTTCAGTCTTTGGTTAATCACCGGAATAACCTATACAGAGCCTTGTTGCGAGGAGCAATTCTCGATGAGAGTCTATGGTCTGGTCTAGCAAATTCAATTGGATTAGAACGACTAAGGGATTACCGAATGCTCTTAACGCGTCTGATGGCTACCCGACGCCCCGGACAAGAAGCGCCGTGGCTGTTTTCGACGAACTATGATCTAGCCATCGAGTGGGCATGTGAATCTCTAGGCCTTCAATTCATTAACGGCTTCACTGGCCTTCATAATCGAACCTTCTCTCCCAACAATTTTGATTTGGGATTTCGAAACATGAGAGCCCGAGGGGAAGCCCGTTTCGGCTCATATCACATCTATCTGGCAAAACTGCATGGTTCCCTTAGCTGGATACCTGCGGAAGGCTTTTCAGTCCGAGAACTTTCAACTGAAGGTCTTTATGACAAGGTATTTAGATTTATTCGGGCTGAGTCCTCAATTCAGTGGCCTGGTCTAATGATATTGCCCAATTCCAATAAATATCTTCAGACTACAAGTTATGTCTTGGGTGAGTTGATTCGCCGCTTCGCAGAATTCCTTGCTCGACCTCAAACTTGCCTTCTCATATCCGGTTATTCATTTGGAGACGAACATCTTAACAGAGTACTACTTAGCGCTCTGCAAAACCCGACACTCCATCTAGTCCTATATGTGCCGGAATTCACTCACAAAGACGACAGACAAAGCTTGCGGCCATGGCTTCGATCGGTTTTGGAATTACAACTTCCTCGCGTAACAATTGTGGGAGGCCAAGAACAAGCCTTTTTTTCGAAGATGGTCGAGCGCGACTTGCCAGAGCCCGCACTGCTAGACGATGAACATGAACGTACTATTCGCATGCTCCGCATCTTGGAGAAGGCTGCGCAATCCGAGATAGAGGAACATGAGGAACAAGTTCCAGCTGCTGCTGCTAGAGAGGGGGCGGACTCGGATGCTTAGAGATCGGCTTCCTCTCGCTTATGTTACTCAGATAGAAGATGCGGATATTGTCCTGACTATTAAGGAGGCACATCTTGGCTCTGTAGCTTCACATTCGCAAGGAATTACTTGGGTCGGGCGCCCAGGGGATCTATTATGTGTGGATTCGGGGACCGTGCTTATTGTCTTGCGTATCATTTCTCTAGAATTCGCCGAACCGAAAATAAGCAATTCCCCGACACTGCAAACAGACCCCTCTCGTCGACTAAGATCACAAGTACTAGGACACATAATTCGAAAAGACGGTGTCTTGGAGTTCTGCTCAGAGCAAAGCCAGATCCCACCGCTGGGGGGGATTGCTTTCCCGCTTAACTCGGATGAGATGACTGCAGTTCTTCGGTTACCTCTTGATGATAGCCCCCAAATTGTTTTAGGAAATGAAGCAAGTAGTGGTACAGCGCAAGTTGCAGTGCCGATCAAAACTCTGTTGCCAATGCATGTTGCGGTTCTCGGAGCAACAGGGCAAGGTAAAACACATTTTGTGGCTGCAACAATTCAGCAACTTCTAAAGCTCCCGAAGTCCCGGATAGTCATTTTCGATATCAATGGCGAATATGAAGACGCATTCCGAGGGATCGAGGGGCTGAGGTTTTGCCACACGGTATTGGGATCCCCTCCCCACGATCAACAGGTTGAGGGCGCGAAATACAGGAGAATTCCGTATCAGGCATTGGGTCGGAATGGACTTTTTCGACTACTATTACCCAGCGAGAGAGCCCAATCTCCAGCGCTCCGTTTCGCCATAGAACATCTGCACCTAGTTTCCGCCGACAGTCAAGGCGCGCGCCTTTTGGATCAGCAAGAAAACGTGCTATTTGATGACTGCCGAAATGAGGGTGCTACGGAAGCGAATGAAGCCATGGAGCGCATAAGGAGAAATGGCGCAGAACAAGCAGCTATTTGGCCACATATGAGAGCACTCTCGTGCCTAGCAGCCGAATGGTATTGCCTTCAAAGAGGCAATCGAGGAATTGAAAGAAACAGTTTTTCCTACGGTCACGTTCAATCGCTAGTCAACCGAATAAGAGGATTAATTGAGGATGACCGATTCAATGAAATAATTGACGTTAGAGGAGGTCCTCCAGTAGGATCGTCAGAACTTGATTATCGAGAGGAATCTCGTGCTTTAGTAGAGGAGATTTACGGCAATAAATCCTTGGCTGAAGATGATTGGAAACTTCATATAGTTGACCTCAGCCATTTGTCAACTGACCTTATGCCTTTTGTTCTTGGAGCATTGCTTGAACTCTTAAGTGCCGAACTTTTCAAAAGAGGACCAGGTGGCACACATCCAACCATGCTTGTTCTAGAAGAGGCACATCACTACCTTCGAGAGATTCCGGGTGATACGGATGGTGTCCCCAGAGCATTAGCGTATGAACGTCTTGCGCGAGAAGGTCGCAAATTCGGATTGTCTCTATTGGTAAGCACTCAACGTCCCTCAGAACTCTCCTCGACCGTTCTGGCGCAATGCGGAACTTGGTGTGTTTTTCGCTTAACAAACGAACTCGATCAAAGAAGCGTGGCAGCTGCGGCTGAATGGGGAAGTGGTTTTATTTTAAGACAGATTTCTAGCCTTTCCCGCGGGCATGCAGTAGTATTTGGAGCTGCAATACCTTTTCCCTGCCGGATATCAGTAATAAGGCCCAACCCAGAGCCTCGGTCCAGCGATTCGCCATTTGCTCGCGCATGGTGCTAGTGCGACATAGTCAATTTAGATACAATCATTTCTTCTCGTAAAAATGCCACCGTTTTGGTAATACGGCATGGAGGTAAGTCGATTTGATGATTAGGACATTTCACCCCATTGGTCAAGGAGCGTTCTACACTGAGGAGTTTGGGGCGTTCTCCGTGGTCTATGACTGTGGGACCGACAGCAAAAAGTCATTCCTTAAAGCAGAGATCGAAAATGTCTTTGAGAAAGGGCAGATAATTGATGCTGTCTTCATATCGCATCTACATGAGGATCATGTAAATGGGCTTAAGTACTTGATGGAGTTCTGCAGGGTTCAGCGTCTATTTCTACCGCTATTAACAGAGCAAGAGAAAATTCACTTAATAATAAGCAATTATGTAAATGGTGATCCTGATCCATTTACTGAGGAGCTAATTAACTATTCAGCAAATCATAATAACGAAAAAAAACCTGAACGCCTCAGAAATGCAAAGGTCGTCTTTGTTAAGCCACTTCGAGATAATAATAATGACATGGATGTCAATAACGATGACAATAGTGATACTTTTCTGCTAGATAGTTCTAGTAATCAAACTTCAAGTATCCTCTCTGGAACTCGACTGTATTCTTCGAGAGTCCCGCATTGGGTCTATGTTCCATTCAATTTGGAAAGCCAAGAGAGGGCGATAAAATTAGACGTTCTATTAAAGAACAACAATATTACGCCTAGTGACGTTGAGACATTTAAGAGCTTATGGGCGGATAAGGCTACTCGTAAGAAAATTAAGGAGCTATATGGAAGGATTGAGGGTGATTTAAATACCAATTCTTTAGTATTGTATTCCGGGCCGGAAAACGGCAATAGAAGTGCCTCATATCCGCCATATAGTCTTTTAGCGTTCTTTTTGTCACGGTTTGGCCTAAACGGTATAAATGATTTCCCTAAAGGCGGATGTCTTTACTTGGGTGATTATGATGCACATGGTCAAGGCAGTTGGTCGAAACTCAATAGTCATTACTCATCTTATTGGCCCTGCATCGGAATCGTTCAAATCCCGCATCATGGATCCCGTCACAACTACAACCCGGAACTCAACTCCAATAGGTGCTTGTTTTCAGTCATATCAGCCGGTTATTCGAACCGGCATAGGCACCCTCACGCCTCGGTATTACGGGACATAGTTGTAAAGGGAGGTATACCAATTATTGTGAATGAGCACTCGGGTTCAAGGGCTGCGTTTGTAACGGAATTTTATTGAGAATCGAGCATTTAAGGGGCAGGGTCGGAGTTCTTGTGGGCTCGAACCTTTATGGCGCGAAATGAGTTGCTGGAATATGCTCATGCCCTGCCCGAATCACTTCTATGTCAAATTCCTCTGGTACCTGCTTTCAAAACCTCTCCACTAATCAGCGGCTCATACATCATCAGCGCATGGTTTTCGCAGACATATTCGTCACCGACTAAGTTATCTTCCAGATCGAACAGCTGTCTTCTGATCAGGTTATGCCTGATGTAGCGCCCCCAGTATTCATGAGCTATTTTGTTCTCCTGCTCATAGACCCGATATTTAAGGTAAGGCGTGCTATCGGTTCGGATTTCGCCGACCAGATCATGGTCTTCGATTCTAAGGCAGATTTGATAAGCTTCATCGGTTTGATTAGAAATCCGCAAATCCCGATAGTTATAGACACAGGTTGCGCCGCTGCCAAGCTTAGGACGCTCTCCAGCGTTGCCCTATCCTGTGCGTGAGTAAAAGCAACTGTATTATCTCAGATTAATGTTGGATTATTCCATTTATCCTGGATTCCCGCCAACTCATAACGAGTCAATGATAAAACCTATGTAAATCCGCTTGAAATCAAGACTTAGTGTCATTTTCTGCTTGCTATTTTACTCGTTATGTGTTACGCTATACATAACGAGGAGGCGGTATAAATGGCAAGCATTGTCTACCAGAAAGACAAGCGTTCAGGAATTACATATGCTTATGAGTCCGTTTCCTACTGGGATAAAGAGAAACAACAATCCAGAGCCAAAAGAACGCTCATAGGTAGGGTAGATGAAAAGACCGGAGAGATTGTCGCCACGGATGGCCGAGGCCGTAAAAAGAAAGAAGAGATATCCATGGTGAAACCGGGTCCGGTACCGACTACACAAACAGCAAGGTCTTTCTACGGAGCAACATACTTATTGGACTCCGTCGGCGAGCGATTAGGCATTACCGAAGATTTGAAGAGGTGTTTTCCCCAGACATACCAGCAGATGCTCTCTATCGCTTACTACCTGATCTTGGAGGACAAGAACCCGCTTTATCGGTTTGAAAAGTGGGGAAGTCTGCACAAGCATCCCTTTGGAAAAAACATCACTTCACAGCGCAGCAGTGAACTCTTTGCATCCATCACCGAGGAAGCTAAGAACGAGTTCTTCCGTCTTCAAGGGAAAAGGCGAATGGACAAGGAATTCTGGGCTTACGATATCACTTCTATCTCCAGCTATTCCGAATGCCTCCGGCAAGTCCAGTTTGGCAAGAACAAAGAAGACGATCGTTTAGCCCAATTGAATCTGGCGCTAGTCTTTGGGGAAACATCCAACCTTCCCTTCTACTATCGCAAATTGGCCGGTAATATCCCCGATTCCAAGACTGTGAAAACCCTTCTTGCAGAGCTTGATATGCTTGGGTTTTCCAAAGTGAAGTTGGTTATGGATCGAGGTTTTTACAGTGAAGATAACATCAACGCCTTGCTTAAGGAACACTTGAAGTTTCTCATCTCTGTCAAGATGTCACTTTCGTCGGTCAGGCAACACTTGAACCCCATCTATAAACAATTCCGCTCCTTTGAGCACTTTAGTGAGAAGTATGAGCTCTATTATCACACAGTACCGACAGAATGGAGCCATACGCAATATCGCCCGTATAAGGATGACACCATATCCGAGCTCAGGCGGATCTACATTCACTATTACTACAACATTGACAGGGCGGCGGAGGACGAAAAAGCTTTCGATCGAGAGCTCATAGAGCTTCGCCATGAGCTGGAATCGGGAAAACAGGTTCCGGAACACGAGAAACTCTATCGTAGATTCTTCGAAACGAAATCTACACCAAAGCGCGGCACCAAGGTCACGGTTAATGAAGAAGCGGTGTTCAATGCCAAGCGCTATTATGGATTTTTTGCCCTGCTAACTAATGAAACTATGGACGCAATAACGGCTTTGGAACTATATAGGAACAAGGATGTAGTAGAAAAGGCCTTTGGTAACCTTAAAGAGCGACTCAACATGCGGCGCACGCTAGTCTCTTCTGAACAAAGCCTCGAAGGGAAGCTGTTCGTCGAGTTTGTGGCCTCAATCTATCTCTCCCACATCAAAAAACAGATGCAGGACACCGAGTTATTCAAGTATTATACTTTACAAAGCGCCCTTGGCAAACTTGATGTCATTGAATGCTTTGAAACCCCGGGCCAGAAACTCCGTGTTGGTGAGCTTCTGGAAAAACAAAAGGAAATTTACGCATGCCTGGGTGTTGATCCGCCAACCTCGTTATGAGTTGGCGGGAATCCAGGATATAAGGCCATTCTTTCACAGCACAATGGCATGAACATTTATCGCGGCTGTTCTCATGGCTGTATTTACTGTGACAGCCGCAGCAAGTGTTATCAAATGGATCATGACTTTGAGGATATTGAGGTTAAGACCGATGCTCCTCAGGTGCTGGAGGCGCAGTTGCGGGCGAAACGGAAAAAGTGTATGGTCGGTACGGGGGCAATGACGGATCCCTATATACCGCTGGAAAATGAATTGAGGTTTACGCGGCAATGCCTTGAGATCATCGACAAATACGGGTTTGGGTTGGCGATTCAGACCAAGTCTGATGGTATTTTGCAGGATCTTGATTTGCTGAAAAGCATCAATGCCAGGACCAAGTGTGTGGTACAGATGACGCTGACGACCCATGATGAGGAATTGTGTCTATTAATTGAGCATATTGAAGGATTTTTCTGGTACTTCTTGAACATCATATTATACTAGGTTTTTTAACTTGTCGCCGATGATTAAAGAACAGCAACAACTCCCGCTGGCTTGGCTGGCGGTTAGGAGATGATTGCCATAATTATTCACGGCACTGACGTCGCTAAGAGGAAAGCCATACTTAATTATTGTCCAAAGTGTAGACAAGACAGGCGGTTTTGGTTAATAGAGCGTTCTGAAGTACTCGGGTTCATCATTATCCTCATTCGTTTTAGCAGAGAATACCATACTTTATGCGATTCATGTAATAGCACTTTCTTTATTCCAGAGAATGTTCGCAAGAAAATATATTTGAGCATTCCTGAAAGAGTGATAGAATTCGTTCGCCGGAGGTCAAAATGATTCATAGACATACAAAATGTCCATATTGTGGCTTTCAATTAAGCTATGAAACAGGTTTAAAAGAAGAAGTCGGACACCCGACTGCAAAATGTCCTGCATGTCATAAAGTCTATAAAACAGGGCGAAAGTACTGGAGCGACATGGATAAGCACGAAAGATCAGCATATGCTGTAAAGAAAATCTTTCAGACCATTGTCAACTTAATCGGAGGTGCAATTCTCCTAACAATACTGATTGCCTTAATATTATGGGGAATTGACAGTGTTTTGGGGACTAAGTTAATAGAGTCGAGCGTCTTGTTGATAATTATATCAATAACATCATCGGTCTTAGTCTTGTATACGCTAATAAAAGACATAAAGAATACGATAAACCTAAAAAGAGATGACACTTGAGTTATTACACTTATCAGATTTGGAGATTCGTCTCCAGCTAGGTCGCAATTGCCAACCTAGCTGGAGACGAATTACGTGGTGGGGCAGCATTGTAAGCTTATTTTCGATAGACAAGATAAGGCGATTAATTAAACATTAACCATCTACTCTACATTCAATACTCGCTGACTACCCAAGGTTACTTTAGTGGTAATCCTAGTTTTCAATAACCGGTCGTTTTCTCCTTCTAAAGAGCAAGCTAAAAGGCCATATACGCACTTCATTCTTGGAGCGTTCCCAGTCATCTTTAAGTAAACAAGATAGGCAATACATTACTGATTTTGCCCTTTCCTCGTTTTGGCCTTTGGCGAGTTGTTCAATTGCAGTAAGAATAGATTGGTCAGCTTTATCATATGGATTGAGTTTTAGTGAAAGCTGATATTTGATTTTCAAAAACGTCTTTGTTTTCTCCTCAGGCCGAATCTCTGTACTGTATAATGTTTCCATTATTCTTGTTGCCTTTTTTCGAATATCACTTCGCCATTTTGATCTTTCCTGCGTAATGTACTGTAGTTTCACATTCTTGCTATTGATAAGAAAACCGATGATAGCGGAAACCACCCCAGAAGTTAACATTGCAGTTAAAATAGATAGAATTACAGATAGAATTGCTGGTTGTTGCATTTTTCTTCCTTTCTCTGAGAAGATAGTTCTGTTTGGCAACGCAAACTAACGAATTTGGCAATTAAAAAATATACCCTCATCGGTAAAACCACTTTTTTGCTGGTTTATGTTAGCTAAGCTTATTAATCTGCTGTTAATACAATTTTGCCGCCGAAGTTACTTAATGTAAATTGATCTGAGTCATGCAGCCATTCGTATGAAACATTGTATTCAAACGGAAAGACCTGAGGTGCCGAAGACAACTCTGCTATTTCATAGTAAGCTCTTTCCCTTAAGTGAAGGATAGCCAGCAGCAACACCTGTATGGTCTTTACATCCGTAATCGGATGCTTTTTTATGCGATATACCCCAACCTTCTCATTTTCGATGACCCCAATCAGCTTTAAGGTCCGCAATATCTTATCGCTGGAATGAAACAGTGTAGTCCGTTCTCCCCACATCTCAAACAGCTTCTCCTTAAGCCAGGATGTTGCAAATGTATCTTGGATGTTACTGAGCTTGCCTATTAAAGCACACACATCAGAGAATACAGGATATGCAACCAGCATCATGCTCCAATGCAATGCCAGTTTATTCGACTTCTCATCCTTATAGGCTTCTAAAGCTTGCTGTTTTATCGCTGAAAATTCCTCAGGAGTCCTCACCCATATATTCATGAGGATTTCCCGCGTTTTTCTCAGAACAATCGAGCTCTTTACTTCAAAGGACAAATATTCGTTTAACTCATCTCTAATTTGCGTTTCGTCCTTACCTTCCAGTACGAGTTCTACAGTTTTATTCAGCCATTCCAATTTAATGGAACGGGACAGTCCAATAAACTTTGCCACCTAAATTACCGCCTTTACTTTAATGAATGGAACAATTACTTCATCAATGGAAATGCCCCCATGTGTCATTACTTCTTCATTCTTATTATCAAAAGAAACACCTGACTCGCAAACGTAATATTTATAATCTTTATCCAAGTAATACCCTGGATAAGTCACGACATTATCAGCGAAAGATTCCTTTTCTGCTGCGTAATCTTTCAGCACAAACATCCTCTTGGACCTGGTTTCCACCTCAACCCCAAAATTACGGATAGCTCCTGCTCCGATGCATGGGGCGTTGCCATGGTCGGATGTTACATAAATATTAAAACCCCGCGCATACAAGTCTTTAATAAGGGATTGCAGTTTACCTTCTTTGGCTAATAGCGAAACATCATTATACATCCCTACACGGCCTTGCTTTTGGCCGTGAACTAAATCGTCTACGTCATTGATGATCACAGCCACAAACTTGGTAAAATAGCTGGTAGGTGGATTGTAGCCTCTAGCATATAAGCTTTGCTGTTTGGTATACCCCCTGTTCTTAGTAGCCTCCACAAAGCCTTTTTCTTCCTGGCTTAAAGTAAAAGGATTTTCCAACTCACGCGGGTATTTTCCGCTGAGCAGACCTTGCCTTGAAATAGACGTCGTTGTTGGTATTAGGGCATAAGTACAATGGTATTCATAGTCAATACCATCCCAATATCGTGAGATGACTTCAAAATCAAACAAGGACATACCATCCACGACGATAAGAGCAGTTTTGCCATGCGCTATAAAATCAATTACTTTAGGCAAGATAGCAGGAGCCTCTTTTTTGGTTTCACCGGAAAGCTTTTGATAGCCGTCAAATATAAACTTTTCAAATTCCGTGTCAACAAAACTCGTATCGATTTTGGTATTTGCTTTTGCAGCGTAATAATCAACCAAGGCCTTTGTGCGGGCAATCTCAATCCAGACATTTGCAGTAATACCGGATTTGTCACCAGAAGGCAAGAGGTTTTTTATCGTTAGCTCACAATAGTTTTTTACATTTCCTTTTGAAAAGACCGTATCTGAAATGAATCTTTCAGTCTTTTCCCTGGTATCACAGGACGAATAAAGCTCCCCATAAGCAAAGCTAATCAAGTCGATGTCTTTAATATACCGGCGCACCGTATCATCATGCAGTTTCGGAAAGATGTTCTTGAGAGAAATTTCAACTTCAAAAAATTGTCTCCTTATGTCGTACGGCACATATATGCCGGAACAAACAATAACCGCATATTTATGATCAGAATTCCTTATTTCTTGCTCATACCTTAGCCGAAATGCTTCAATATCCTCATATCGGATGACCTCAAAATCTTGAGAAATAAGGAGCCTGGTATAATCAAAGGCAGCATAAAACCGGTCGGTGTCAAATATCAGTAACCGTTTTTCATATTGAATTGAAAAAAGCTCTGCCATCCGTTTCTCGATCAATGATTTCACTCCATATGCACTATCAATACTGACCTAAAGTCAGGACAGAATTTCTTGCCCGCCTGGTAATTTGCTTCTATCTCTGCCTTTTCCCGGCTTAAACCCATAAGTTTGTGCCTCCTGATATTTTCGATCCCTATCCGCTGCGCAGCCTCGATGCGCAGGTTCAAAGCATACAAATACTTTCGGTGTGTTTCTTCATTTCTTTTTTCCAGTTCTGCTTTCAGCATTAAGAAAGTATCGTAGGCAAACTCCTGTGATGCTGTACCGAGCTTCTTCTGAGTTTCTCTATCGATCTTTTCCTCTTCGCAAACTGTAATAACCCTGTCTTTGTCAAGAAAAGCCTCCCATATCTTTTTGCCAGCCACAGGACGCAGGATAAAATCCCGGTTAATGAAAATAGGGATAATCTTCTGCCCCTGGCTGTCAGGAGTAAGTGATATCCGCCACAGCATAAAGTAGCCCTTTTCATTGGGAAAATCTTTTATTGAAACACGTAAAAGCTGACCTCCCAAGTCTTGCTCGATTTCCTTGTTAAGGTGGCCAACAATCATAGGGTCATTGATGCTGAAATTCTCGATAGGCAAGTAGGGATTGCCCTTATAGTTTTCATAGTATGCGACCATCTGCCGCAGAGCAGCTTCAAAATCAAAAACAGAACCTACCCCAACCATTGAAGTAAGGTCTTTTTCTTCCTTGATGAGGTCTTTTATGCGCATGGTGTTATGAGCCTGCTTTTTCAAATCCTCCTCAACTGGACGAATGCTCAGCTCAATATCTTTAGGATTCCGGATTGATTTCATATAAGCATCCGTAAAGTTAAGCTCAGCGGCTTCGCTATCCAACACATCAGAATACTTGTTGACACCAATCTCTTTAAGTATAACGGAAAGCTTTTCTTCCAACACAGCTTTTACGCGGTTTTCAACAGTATCTGCCAGAATAAAATTATAAACCCTCACATCTCTTTGCTGCCCAATACGATCAACGCGGCCGATACGCTGCTCTATCTTCATCGGATTCCAAGGCAGGTCATAGTTAATAATACAGTTGGAAAACTGTAGGTTAAGGCCCTCACCACCGGCATCGGTCGAAATAAGGATGTCATTCTCAGTTTTAAACTCCTGCAGCACGGCATTACGTTCCTGAATACTCATGCTGCCATTAAGAATGGATGTTGAATACCCTCTGTCTTTCAGCAGCTTCACAAGGTAGCTTTGGGTCGCCACAAATTCCGTAAAAATGATAAGCTTTCTTTGACGATCCTCTGCGAACAAATCATCGATAATTACAAGCAACGGCTCAACTTTGACATCAAGATATTGGAACTCTGCCTGCTTGGCAACTGCAATGATCTCATTAAGCTGGGCAATCTCTTCTTTGATGTCGAGAGAAATGGCAGCGATGGCATCCTCCATGTTTTCTTCCAATTCCATCTCGGCAAATTCTTCTTCAGACATGGATTGATACTTGAATGCTTGCTCCGCCAGGACTCTAACACGCCGTTCCATACTTTCCCGGACGGCGCTTGTGCTGCTGGTGACCAGACGCTGCATCATAATAAGTAGGAATACGAACCACATGTTTTTGCCGCGGTTGCGCATGGCCTTGTTATAATTTTTGGAGACGTAATCCGACACCATTTCATACAGCCTACGCTGCAGAGAATGCCGTTCGTCCCAGCGCAATTCGATAGCCCTGGTAGTTCGCTTCTTAAAAATCTTATTGCCGTTATTGTCTATGGCTTCACGCTTTTCAGTTCTTATAATATAAGGAGCTACCTGCTCCTTGACAATGGCATTGATATTGGGGAAAGCCTTTTCATCAACCAGGCGTATCAGCCGCAAAAACGGCTCTGTTTTGCCATTATGGGGTGTAGCAGTTAATAGCAGCAGGTAAGGGCTGGCTGCAGCCAGGAGGTTGCCAAGCTTGTATCTGGCTACTTCTCCTGAACTCCCGGCAACCCTGTGGGCTTCATCAATCACGACCAAATCCCAGCCGCCGTTGATGATGGAGTAAATCCGTTCCTCATTATACTCAGCGATTTTTTCTTCCGTCCAGCCAACCCGTCTTTCCAAGGGCTTGATAGAATCCATGGGTGATATAACCTGATCAAACTGCCCGTAAACGTCCTCATTTCCAGTTATCTTCCGAATGGTGTCATAATCTTCCGGCAGGATTACATGGAACTTCTCGGCAAACTTGTCCTGCATTTCCAGATTCCATTGAGTCACCAGACCGGTAGGGCAGACAACCAATATTCGCTTGATAAGTCCCCTTGTCTTCAGCTCTTTAATAATAAGTCCTGCTTCAATAGTTTTTCCGAGACCCACTTCATCCGCCAATATGTATCTCACATTATTGTTTGATAAAGCCCGGTTAAGAACATGCAGCTGGTGCGGCAAAGGAATGATGCCGCTTGACAGCTTTGACAGGATGCCTGAGGAGGTTTCGTTTTTGATTTTTGAAAGCATGACAACATACCGAAGATAGTTCTCATTTAAATTTTCTTCGGGTATGTCGGTGCAAATGTCATCAGCGGACAACTTATAAACTGTTCCGGTAGAAGCATTATACACCTTGTACGACACAAAGCCCCATACTTCGCTGATTTCCAATATCTGCACACGCTCATTTTGGGTTTTATCAAAAACGTAATCTCCAACTCTATGCATTATACCCTCCAACTATTTCACATTTGATGCTGACGGTTTATTGTCATTGCGGGCATCTATCAAAATAATCTCTTCGCAGTTTTGCAAGTTTAATTCATTAAGGATCCCATTCACTCTGTTCAATTCTTCTTCGCTGAAATACATAATTACTTTAATGGCTTTATCAGTGTTATTTGCTTGTTTATATATTTCAACTTGTTTGGCGAGATTCTGCCTTAACTTTGAATTTGAAGCAAGCTTAAACTCAACTAAGGCAGAATTCTCTGAGCCAAACGATACTTTATAATCAACTGGCCCACGTCCATTATTAACTTCACGATTTACGTCCATTTCGCTAGCATACCATACAAGTCTATACATTGTTTGCAGGTCGCTTTCACGCTTAATTGGTTTTCCATTATAATAAAATATCCTATATCCGTCTTGGTCTTCAATTACGGTTTTAAGATACTTAACTCGTTTTCTAGCTTCTTCTAAAGAGCTTGGAGCGGTTTTGTAGAAAGCTGTATTCTCAGTCAGCAGTGATACAAGTTTTTGTAGTTGAGTATTGAATATCAACTTGACTTCCTGCACATTCTGTTTACTGATAGAAGTTGCTTCCTGTTCATTATCCTCTTTGTACTTTAAATAATAATCGATCAGTTCAGGATGCCTCAGAATAAGCTCTAGCGCAGCATGTTCCTTTTCAGTTTTGGACATTTTCTTCTTCTTTTTAGAAAGGACTGATTGAAAATAGTTATTCAGTTCAAAACGCAATGCTGCATCTCCAATAGATGGAGCAATCATTTCCATATTTCGTATCATATCACTTCTGTTGATGAACGTGTCATCCCTAGTCAGAAGGGATTTTGGTGTAAGAAGAACATAATCATCATTGAAACATGGCAACGTGTATACCTTTGAACTCCAACTCATAGTAGTGTAGTTAAACTCTACCTTGGGGACTGTAAAGTTCTTGCATTGTTCCGGCTCTAAATATATCTCTGCAAAATCTTTAGTATACTCAAGCAGGAATTTCTTGGCAAAGTTAGTGGTAAAGTCACTTATTTTATCCCGTCCTACATTAGGGCTAATTAGGCATAGTTTTTCCATATGAGGGCTTTTAGGTATTGTTTCTTTGCCAAAATCTTTAAAAATAGAATTGAGGCCTAAATGGAGATCTCTGGCAAAGCCTGGGCCTAATCCGCGACCAGCGTTACCGTCAAGGCTAAACCCGAGCCAAGTTTGTTTTACTTCGGGAAAAAGATACCACGATTTCATCATCCCTTCAGATAAGCTGGGATGTGGTGAAGCTTGTTCCTGCAAAAATAAAAGATACTTGATTATTTCCTCATGTATTTTCTGAAATTGTTCGTCACTACTGTTAAACAACAAAAAAGGGTCGATGAACAAAGGTAGATCGTTAATCAAAGAAATATTAACTGCTCCATAACCTTCAATAGTATCCTCATCTACATCAAAGAAGTCAGAAAAATATATTTTCACTGCATCCACATTTTATCACCATGCCTTTTCATTGAAAACTAAATCCTTCCCAGGCTAATATCATAATACATAAGCAGCTTATCATCTTCCTGGATAATACTTTCCGGCAAGCGCTCCGCTGTTTCGACGATCAGCTCATAATTCTTATCGACCCAGAGTCTTGCAAAGCCTGCTCTGATTGCTTCCGTACGGAATAGTTTAAGCTTTCCCTTTGTAACTAAGTAGCCTTCAAATTCTTTGAGCAGCTTCTTTTCCCGGAGCTTGGCCACATCGGGAGCTTTTGTAATGTCCGGGATATACCACCTGCCCTCGTCGTCCTGCAGGAAGTTTTCTTCAAGCAATACTGCCAGCTCAGGCCTCACTTCAAACTTATCCCAAGCCTTTATTTCCTGCATAAACTTCGGCTGGAGTTCGGCGTATGTCTGCGGTGCTTCAAGCTGTTGGTAGAGCCATGCAATTGCAGACTTCTCATTGGTGACAAATAGCTCAAACTGAATCGGCTCCACATCGTTAATAATACGGGCCGTATCATATTCGTTGACTTGATCAGCAAGGAAGTACATTCCATCACGCTTCAAGACCTTTTCGTCTAAACCTTTATAAAAGTCTGTTGCGTCTAATGGAACAGCTATTCCGTTCATAATATGATACGCTACCATACGGTCATAGAGCAGGAATGCTTGGCGTTCTGCTATTAGTTCAATTTTTCCGTTCTTAATAACAACTACCGGAAGCTTTTCAAGATGGTGTCTCACAAAACTCCATGCGGTTTCTTCACTTCCGGCGCGAGAAATAAACTCACGCTTAAAGCTTTCCTTTGGTTTATAAGATGAAATTACAAGGTCTTGCTTAACAGCCGACGTGGTCGTAACCTGATTAAAACTTCCTTGCTGCTTGTTAATTGTTCGCACATCTGCGATAATAAAGCCTGCTCGCATCAATGATTCCTGAATTGCGTTCCAGACAGAGTTTTGCGAATTATGGAATTCCACAGTCATCCAGTGGCCAGCCTTCAGGACACGGTAACACTCGCTGAAGCATTGAGTCATCAGCGATTGGTATTCCAGCAAGCCCTTTCCTTGAACGGTACTTATAATCGCCTCGTGTTTCTGATTGGTAAAAACCTTTAGCCATGCCTCCCAGAGGAAGCTTAGTTCAGAATAATTTAAGTTGCCACCAAACGGAGGATCGGTAAAAATATAGTCTACAGTGTTACAAGGAAAATTAATTAGTTGACCGGTAGATTGATTTGTAACTAAGGAATTATCTTTTATTTGCTTTAGCGCGTCATATATCAACTTAATTTTCATATTTCTTATGCCGCTAATGATATTTTTTTCAACAGGTAATGAGCTTATGTATAATGTGCCCGATTGACAGCCCGTCAATATTGGCTTATTGTTGTTTGCCTTAAAGATAATCCGTGTCATTAAAGTACTATGTGCTAGGTTGTAAGATGAAAGCATATAATTTAGCGTGTTGTGATATTGCGATTTACTTGAATTATTAATCAGTGCTGCCAATACTGCCAAATTTCTTCTCGTATAAATCTGATGCACATGGGTTATTCCCAGGCGTATTGGCTCACGTGTTTTATCTCCTTTTGGCAATTCATCCGTCGGATACCAATATGGTATTTCCATGTTGTTGATTCTTTCAATCAGTGCCAGGTCATATTCGTCCGGCGTTTTTTCAAACCGCTTCTTACCCACCGAGTAATTGATTAAAACCGGTACCCGCTTGGCCATGGTGACAAATTCATTCAGCCGTGTATCAAAATGTGTTTCCTTAGCCCGATCACAGCTGCGTTTGGTCAGCTTGCTGCGGCAACAGGGACAAAAAAAGGCGTCATTGACCTTGCCCTTTTCCTTGTCAACAGCCGCGTCCCAAAACACTATTTCATTGGAGCAGGTGGGGCAGATAAAGACGTCGCTCCAAACCATGTAGTTGATGCGTCCAATTATCGGCTTTCTTTCTGTTCCATACTGCAGCTTACCGTCAACCGTATGCTGCGATTCATACATCCACCCACATTCTTTTTCACATTCAGCAAGAATACGCTTTGCTTCATTTTCGAATACTGCAACATCAACAGGTGTATTATAATTATAGGCTATAAAGGTTGCTGCAGGTGAAAGGTCGTTCAAAATAGCTTTGCGCGCCCCCCATTTGACATAAGGCATTTCGGCTTCAATTTTGGCCTTAAATTCAGGATTTGGGTTCCCACACATCTGTGCGGCAACCCCAGTCATCCCAGTACCGCAGAAGCCGTCAAATACAATGTCACCCGGCTCTGTGTAATGAAGAATATAGCGCATAATAGCTTTATGAGGCACTTTCGTATGATAACTATGGGCATTATATATCGGATCATTCTTCCCCTCACTCACATCTGCAGCAAAAGGCTCCCTATGATAATCATCAGTTGCCTCATCATAAGGCTGGCCATGTTCCTTTATAAAATCTTCAATAAACGGATTAGGACATGCCGTATAGTAGGGAGGATTGGACGGCGCAATAATATCCTCGTCCTTGGCTATGGGGAAGCCCTCAATATGCCTTACCATATCAATATCTTCTTTCGTCAGTTTCATGCTGATTTCTCCTTATCTTTTTACAATAATACGCAACTTTTCTTTATCCTTGCCCTTGGCATAATTATCCAGAAGGGCTTTCAGTTTTTGCTGGAAAGTATCAATATCGCATGGTCCAAGTGCGCCAAGCTTGTCAATTAGTTCATCAGCTGCAATGGCAACAGGTTCAAAACCCTGCAACAGATCCTCAATGGCAGTAATAAAGAACTGGTCAATCTTTTCCGGCAAGGTCTTAGTTCTAATAAACGCATCAATGGCATCCCGCTGTTCCTGATTTAGATACTGTTTTTGCTCTGCAAGGGTTGGGTCCGTAACCGTATTAAACAGAGTATTTGTCCATTCGGCCAGCAGACTGTCAACCCGGTCTTCAATCTCGTCCAGCCTGCCTTTTACCGGAATATCGGCTTCACCCATCGGGAAGTTGCATTTCGTGCAGAAATGATTGATTTTCAGCATGTCTAAAGTAAGTTCATAGCAGACTTTGAGTCCGCACAAGTCCTTTTCAATGGTGTCCAGTTTGGATGTTGAGAGAATATTACTTATTGTTTTTAAACGTTTCAAATTGGCCAGTTTTACCGAGCTAACCAGTTCACCCTTGCGCTGACCATCGGATATACCTAACCGTTTTTTCTGATGTTCTGCAAAGTAGATGTCAATGTACTGGTTCTTGACTTTTGCAAGTAAATCATTTACATCCACTGCGGAAGCCTCGCCGCTCATATCCTGCGGTATGTCGTCTCGAAGCTTGCGGAAGTTTTCCTTGGCGGTTTCAATCTCTGCTCTTAAGGCAGCATCAAGCTCCAAGCGCTCCAAATTCATCATGTAATTAATATTGGCAAGGCAGTCGTTCTTGAACTTTTCGTATTCCAGAACAGTTTTTGAAGAAGTAATATCTTTGCCAAGCTGCTCAATCTGTTCCATTGTGTAATTAAAATTATTGAGCTTGGCCACGGTGTTGAACCTGCTCTGGAAATTGCCGAATATATCTAACACCCTCTTGGCGGAAGCCTTATAATCCGCAGCAAGATGGTCGGCAATGAGCGGTTCGCCCCAGAGTTCAAAATCCCCGTTCAACTTACCGTTGCCTTTAATCGCAATAGTAGCCATCTCCTGGGCTTTGGCCAGCAACCGCTCAAGCCCAGCCTCCCGCTGGGCAGGATTGTTTATAAGACCGGCAGGCAGTTCCAATAATCCATACAGTCTGACCAGCTCTGCCAGCTGCATGTCTTTCGGCTTGGAAATGTACTTAAACTCATAGATATCAGTTGCTAATATCTTGGGCAATGTTTCCATATCGGAAGCAGTCAGGGTAGTACCGTTCTTTAAGGCAATAACTGCATGACCTGTATGAACCAGCGCAAGCAGGACAATCGGTATCATGGCATAGCAGATTCCGAACTGCTTGTCCAAATAACATTCATCTTTGTTTTGAACTTCAGTGTAAATATCACTAAAGTTGATAACTGCTTTGGCGGGGATCTTTTCCAGCTCTTTAATAAAGTATTGTGCATACTTGGAATTTTGAACGGTTATTTTTTCGCCGTCAAGCAAACCAAAACTTTCAAGCAAAGCGTTGGCCTGCTGGTTCTTTCGCCCTGCAAACCTGTCAATGCCTGCACGGATAATATTTGCCCGATTGCGGTGCGTAATCTGAATTTTGAATTTCGGCATCTCAGGATACTTTTGCGTAAAGTATTCACCTAAACAGATGGAAGCAACCAGATCAATGGTTTCTTTGAACGGGTTGACGCTCCTATATTGTCCCTTCATCACTTCCAGTAGCTGCTTCTCTTCGCCCTTATAGATTACTTCAAAGCAAGTATTCTTATTTTCGCTAAGGTATTTCGTCAGCTTTTTCTTGAAGGCTTCCGCTTTGTTTTGATAGGCCGGCTTGTTTTTTTCCTCAGCCAATTCTTTCAACATTTGAGCGGCACCGTACAACTTCAAATTGTTCTTAAAGTCTTCGTTGGGCTTAAACAGAAAAAAAACTTCATCGTCCTTCTTGTCATCCGTATAGCTCTCATTGTTATAGGGAGGAACAAAGTAGATATAATAGTCCTCCGGCGGTTGAGCAGTGGGGCGCGATTCAGGTGTGCCAAAGAAAAGGTAGCCCGAGCGGAAAATGTTGTGGGTTACCCAGTTCAAGCGGTGTTCATAGATTTTGAAATTATCAACGTATTCTTTCTGATCCCACTCCAAGCAATAATAAACCACGTCGTAAAAATAACTATTCAGACTGTCATCATCCATGATCGCTGCTCTTTGCGTAATTTTTTCATCGTAGTCGATGTCTTTTTTCAAGTCCAGATAGTATTGGCCGTTATCCGTATTGTGCTCGATAAATTGTCCGCTGACAGTGGTCATTATGTCCTTCAGAACCGCTTGAATGATAGACTGTAATGTATCCGAACTCTGATCGGGCATTCCTTTTAAATGCAAACAAAGATCATCCCTGAGGTTTTCCGCAGTAAGCCCCGCATGTATACTGATGTCGCCTGTGGTCAACCTATGTACACTTAAAGCATAAATCATTTGTAATGCCAACGGCTTATAAAGACGCTTAGGAAATGAACGGTTGACGATATCCTCAAGCATGCCGCTCTTTTCCACGACTTCTTTAATATTGGCATCTGTTTTAAGAGCAAGGTTTTCCTTGATGAAGAACCAGTAGCTGTCAAAGGATACGATGCCGGGAGATTCATCAGTAATTTCATCGTCAAGTATCCGCCTGATGATCTCTGAAATGTTTTTGAGTATATGACGGTTCTCAACAATGTAAATCTTGTTAAAAACTTCGATATATGAAGGATGAATAGGAAACAGGTCAACGTATTCCTCCATGCGCTCGGACATATTGGTATACAGACTGCAGAACTTATGCAAGTGTTCACGGATCAGCGCCTTCTGTTCAGAAGTCTTCTTCAGTATTCTTTCGGACACGACATAAGCCGTATCTTCTTTGCGAATAATAACTTGCTCAAACCTGTCCTTTACCCGGTTTAAAGTATTGGATACATAGGAAAAGCTGGGGTTATCAAAAAGTTTTTCCTGTACCCCGAAAACAGCTCTTAAGCGGGAAGTCTTAATAATTTCTCCCAGCTCGCGCATGAAGCCCAGATCGAGCTTAATCTCCTGTTCTTTGCGGCCGCTAAGATAGTCGAGGAATTCATCCACCACTATCAGGTATCCTTTGTTGGGATATTTGGATGAAAATATCTCCATCATTGTCAGTAGCACATCTTTATTCGAGATAATATCTTTTTCATCAGGAAAGTCAAAGATGAGCCCACGTTCAGCAAAATCCTGCTTTACTTTTGTCAGGATGATGTTCCTGAGAGACATTTTTGATGCGCCTATTTCAATACGCAAAACCTCAAACTTCCCGGCAATAACTTTGGCTGACTCGGCAAAGTTTTTATTCTGTACATAGCTCAGATTTTCAGTATCACATGCTATTGAAGAGATTACAGACATAAGATGCGATTTACCTGTACCATAGTTACCTACCAATAAAACACCTTTATTGTCTACTACATCATCTAAACGAAGCTGTGAAATCATATTATTGGTTAGTTTGTCAGCCATATCATCGGACATGACATAGCTTTTAACCAGATTTATTGCTTCTTTCTTGTCATTAGCCGCCGTAAGCTGGATAATGCTTTCGATTGGATTGAAATTTATCAAATCTGCGTATTTCATCAAAATAAACCTCCTCAGATGACGCAAATTATATCATAGTCATGAATGTTGTATGAATGGAAATCACTATAAGCCGGTGTTGCATATACCAAGCGATTATCGTCCAACGCGCCGCACCACTTTATAACCATTTTTGCTCTGCGTGACAATTCATAAAAAAGCTTGAGCACATCAATATTGTATCGTGGGTCAAAAAGCATTTCGTAATCCGTCAGAAGAATCGGGCCTTGTATGAGCGATACGATTTTCATTACTTCATCAGCAACAAATCGTGACCTAATAATAACATCTTTTTCTACAAGGGCTTTGGCCAATTCTTTATTTAGGCTTAGCTCTTGATAGTTACAATCATTAATAAGCTTTTTGAGTCTCGGTGCTAACGAACAAAATATAATTGGTATTGTCACTTTTCTTATAGTTTCTATGTTAATCTCAGAAATCCTTATCAATGTACCCAACGATAATTCGCTCCCTTTCATTGTATCGACTATCACATTCAAAAGGGGCTGGCCTTTTGTAATCCGCTCATATATCAGCGGCGTCAATATAGCTTTCGAGAGGTTAATCCTCCAACCGTACATCATAATTACCTCAGCTTTGATCGCTTTTCTGCCAAAGGCATGTCCGGCTCCAGCAAAGGTGCGATCCCTCTAACATTTGATAGCTTCTTTTTCTCTTTATTTTTCTCTTTATGCCATCTGACTTAACAAGAGGTAATTAACCGGTTGTTCGCTACGCTACTTCACACATGCGAAAAATCCCTACCCCGCTATTCCCAAGCTCTAGTGATACTCCCTTTTCTGGTACATTGACGATATCAAATTCTGCTCCATGTAAATCTGCCTTTTTCTGATACTTCATACTTCCAGTCGCCTTCGATTACAGCCCCGCCGTTGCGAATCGAAAGATGTTCTCTGGAATCCATGTGCTCAATATTGATGCAGCCACGCTCGCGGAAAAATGTAATTTTGTAAGCTGATCGTCATTTCGGTTTTGGCCTTCATATTTTCGCCCAATGCCAATGAGCTAGGAGCAGCCACTCGGGTGGTATTAGAAACATTTCGTATAATTATTTCAATATACAAACGATTTTTCCCTGCATTTACAGCAGTCGCACCTGCTTATGTTTCTTCGCCTCTCTGTATCCTCCATGTAATATAGATTATCAGACAAGACCGTCTTCTTCTGTCGGAAACGAGTGTTCGTAAAATGTCGCGTTCCTGCATCCACATCTTGACTGCTTCCGGTATATCCGATCGGCACCAATATACAATGAAAATCTCAATATTGATTACCGCATTCCTAAACCTCAAGTTCCGGATCTTTTGCGTGTTAAATACACAGGACAACCTTGAAGAATCTACTGAATTTTGACTAATAAATATAAGGTAATAACTATTTAATCTCCGAACCGACTTTTAGGAGGATATAGACATGCGCTTTCGGATCCGTAATTCATATATTCTGCCGCTCGTCATCCTGCTTGGATATGTGTTGACTGCGGGGCATGGAGTACTCAAGGCTGATGAAGCCCTCGTGACGCTGAGATCCGGCATTGTGTTACCAGCTGAGATCATTCACATTGACTCTGTTTATGACATTGCGCTGCTGAAAATACCCGGAGCAGGTTATCCAGCCTTACCATTTGGCGAACAGTCACCGACCGGAGCAGATGTCTATGCAATTGGTGCGCCAACCAGCGAACAGGACTCCTTTTCCAGCTCTAAGAGCGTTATGAATGGACCTTGCGAAATGAATGGGTTGTCCTACATTCAAGTCCATGGAAACTTGGGCTTGGAATATTCCGGAGGTCCATTAGTCAATGGAAAAGGCGAACTCATTGGAATTATTGAATCAAGACAGTGGGCAGAAGGTTTCTCTTTTGCAGTACCTACAGATGTCATTAGCACGCGCCTTGGCATCCAGTGGTATTAAATTGAGAGCGTAAGTTCTTACTAGCTAATCCTAATAACACCGTGCTTCTTCCTGCGTATATGTGCTGACCAAACTGGCAGGAAGTATGGCATTGAGTATTTTGCTCAATCCAATACTTCCTGCCAGATCTCGTTTTCGTTGTTGATATTATCCTCGATATCCGAGTACTTCAGTTCGTATAGCGCATAATCCCCCAAACCGTGGGGAACTGCGATACTAATGCCCAAAGAGTCTTCGGCGAAATAGCTGTAACTTTCTGCAAGAGCGAAACCTGTCTCGCCGGAATCGCCCGAAAAGTCCGCCTTATGAAACAGGGCAATCAGGTCGTCGGCAGTCATAGCACTCAGATAATCCTGAAGCGCGGCTTTCAGTTCATCGCGGACAGCTTCCTCTCCGGATACCAACTCGCCATCCTTGAACCGATCGATGAATGCCCGGTCTATAAAGACGACATCCGCTAGCTTGATTTTTTCCCCGCTCATCAGGTTGATATTGG
>ENA-UOOH01001161-UOOH01001161.1-fermentation-metagenome-genome-assembly--contig:-NODE-1161-length-26435-cov-5.319484_pt1 | contig 26435 bp, 19 predicted proteins | sample MGYA00245778_ERZ724025 | MGnify/ENA primary metagenome ERZ724025 (study PRJEB28704, sample SAMN03018313) | fermentation metagenome | biome: anthropogenic terrestrial biome; feature: soil; material... | reverse complement strand
GACCGAAATCTTGTAAATCCTGTCTAAAAGGAGGTTGATTTGTTGATTTGTTGAGGTGTTGAGCATTTGAAACATAATTTGCGTTAATTGCGTAACTCGCGGTTAATTGGTGATCTGTAATCTGTGATCTGTAATCTGTGGGTTTGTTAATTTGTTGATTTGTTGATTTGTTGATTTGTTGATTTGTTGAGGTGTTTAGCCTTTGAAACATAATTCGCGTTAATTTGCGTAATTCGCGGTTAATTGGAAATTGGTAGTTGGTGATTAGTGATTGGAGGTTAGAAATTCAATCCCAATCCGCAATTCGCAATCTGCAATCCACAGTCTGCAATCTGCAATCAATACTTGCGTGCCTTTGCGTCTTTGCGTCTTTGCGTGGTACTTTACAAGCGAAAACTGAAATCACTTCAGGCTTTCCCAAAACACCTCCACCGGATGCAGTGCCTTTCTTCCTGTGCCATCCATTATCTGGTGCCGGCAACTGGTTCCGGGAGCAGCGAGGGTAGTTTCCTGTTTTGTTTTTCTAATTTCCGGAAAAAGCACCAATTCACCCACCTTCATTGATACATCGTAATGCTCTGATTCATAGCCGAATGAGCCAGCCATTCCGCAGCAACCTGATTTTATTTCATCCACTTTGTATTCAATAGGTAATTCAAGCATAAATCTGGTAGAAGCGGTAGATGCCAACGCTTTCTGATGACAATGGCCATGAAGTCTGATTTGGCGTGCCTCACCGGTGAATTGTTCTTTGCGGATATTTCCTGCATTCACTTCGGCCATGATAAAATCCTCAAACAGAAAGCAATGCCTTGAGAGTTCCAGGGCTTTGCTTTTCAATGCTCCGAACGTAAGGTCTATATATTCATCCCTGAAGGTAAGTATGGCTGAAGGCTCTATGCCTACCAATGGATGTTCTCTGGATACTAGCGGAGAGAGCAGTTGAACGTTTTTCTCAGCTATTTTCTTTGCTTTTCGCAAAAAACCTTTACTCAGAAAGGTGCGCCCACTTTCGATGTGGTTTGGGATTTCTACGCGGTAACCCAGTTTATTCAGTGCCTTAATGGCAGCAATACCTACTTCCACATCGTTGTAGTTGGTAAACTCATCTGCAAACAAGTAAACAAGTTTCCCGTTGGCCGGATTTTGTTTGTTTTTCTTATGCCAGGCGCGTAAAGTGCTTTTGTAAAGTAAGGGAATGGAACGTTTGGGTGCAAATCCAATGGTCTTCTTCATTAAACCGGACGTAAAACTGTTTTTCAGGAAGAAATTGTACAAACCCGGAAAAATACTTCCCAACTTATTAAAACTATTGATGTAAGCAATCATTCTGGTACGCAGCGGAATCCCATTTGCATCATAATAGTGCTGAAGGAATTCAGCTTTATATTTTGCAATATCCACATTGGAAGGACATTCTGACTTGCAGCCTTTGCAGGAAAGACACAAATCCATAATATCGTATATTTCCTGATGGTCGAAAGGGTTGGTTTTTTCTGAATGGGTAAGGAATTCACGTAAAATATTGGCCCTTGCCCGTGTAGTGGTATTTTCATCGCGCGTGGCCTGATAGCTGGGGCACATGGTACCGGCAAACTGCTCCGATTTACGGCAGTCGCCCGATCCATTGCATTGTTCTGCTGCCCTTACAATACCCATACTTTCGCTGAAATCAAAAACGGTATCAATTTCTCTGGTTTGCTGACCCGGTTTATAGCGCAAACTGGCATTCATCCTGGGGGTATCTGTTATTTTTCCGGGATTAAAAATGCCATTCGGATCCCAGGTGGCTTTGATTTTACGTAGTAACTGGTAGTTGTGATGGCCAATCATCAGTGGGATAAACTCGCCGCGCAGCCGTCCGTCACCATGTTCGCCGCTTAAAGATCCTCTGTATTTTTTAACGAGTTTAGCCGTCTCCAGACCCACGGTATAGAATAACTCTACATCATTTGGGTCTTTCAAATCCAATACCGGTCGAAGGTGCAGCTCACCGGTAGCAATGTGGGCATAAAATACACATTCAAGGCCAAGTCGTTTAAGCATTTTACGAAAATCAGCCATATAAGCCGGTAATACCGCAGGATTTACGGCGGTATCTTCAATTACAGCCACTGGCTTTTTATCACCGGGGATGTTTGACAGAAGTCCCAGTCCTGCTTTGCGCAAAGCCCACACTTTTTTAATGTCATCGCCATATATGATGGGAAAATGGTATCCAAAGCCTGCCTTCTTCATATGGGCTATCAAGCCGGAGGCCACAGCATCTATGGCATCCCGTGATTCGAGTGCCAGTTCAACTACCAAAATAGCCGCCGGTTCACCCTGGATGAAAAATCGGTTTTTGCGTTGGGTGATGTTATCTTTGGTGCGCTCAAGGATAAAATGATCCATCAGCTCAACGGCTACGGGCTTGTGTTTTAGTGCCACTAAATTGGCTTCAAAAGCTTCGTCAAGGGTGTGGCAATGGATACAGATTAGTGCATTTTCCTTTGGCGGAAGTGGCACCAGATTGAGCGTTATTTCTGTACTGAAAGCAAGCGTTCCTTCTGAACCCGCGAGCAGGGTGCAAAAGTTAAAGTCCGGCTTACCAGCAGTGAATGGTGCGGTTTCAAGCAAGAGATCAAGAGCATAACCGGTATTTCTCCGTTCCACCTCAGGGTCAGGATACTGTGCCCTGATTTCCTGTTGGTTTTCCGGATTTTGTAATATTTCCTGAATAGACCGGTAGATCTGCCCTTCGAGCGAATTAAGTGTGCATTTTGACAAGAAACCCTCATTGCTCAAACGCCCGAAAATAGCTTCTGATCCATCGCTTAGCAACGTTTTAATCTCTAAAGTATGGTTCCGGGTACTTCCGTAAACCAATGAATGTGCCCCGCAGGCATTGTTACCCACCATGCCTCCGATCATACACCGATTAGAGGTGGAGGTCTCCGGGCCAAAAAAGAGTCCGTATGGTTGCAGGAAGTTATTTAGTTCATCAAGTACTACGCCGGGCTGAACCCTTACCCAATGTTCTTCTACGTTCAATTCCAGAATCTGGACACGTCGACAATAATCCCGTCACCCACCACCTGCCCGGCCAGCGAAGTACCGGCAGTACGCGGAATCAGTGAAATCTTCATTTTACGGGCGAAATCAATCAACAGCCGGATGTCGCCGCTATCATCGGGACGACAGACCGCAGCCGGCAGTTCGCGATAGGCCGAGGCATCAGTGGCATAAAGCAGGCGCATGGCATCACCGGTATAGAGGTCGCCTTTGAGCCTGGCGCGGAGTTCGTTCCATTTATTAACAGGGATCATGAGTCAGAAACTGATAGAAAAACAAAGATAGGGATAATGATAAAACAGCCAGGGAAATAATCAGACATAAGAATGACAGAATTTCATCTGACAGCTATTCGTTTTTTCCGAATTTTTAAAATTGTAAAAAAGAATAAGAACCCGAATTGGGCTATCAGCTTGTAAATGAAGCAATCAGGGATTTTACGGTGGAGTAGGGGAGGACTGTTGTGAAGAAAAGGTTTTCTGTGTCTTTATTCCCCTTCGTAGAACCTCAGCCGGTTTTTCAACCTGGTCAGCTCATGCTTCATTTCATTCATTTGTTCAAGCAAATGATTGATGGCCTCAATGCCCTCAATGTTGATATCCATGTCGTAATAAAATCGTATAAATTTCTCGAGCGCTGAAAGGTTTTCTTCTTCTACATAATTGCAATCCTCGATGGTTTCAATGTGCACCAGGCCTACTTCATGCAACGACCATACAAAATTCTGCTCAATTTTATAGTAAACACAAAATTCATCCAGTGCGATAAGATGTTCATCTCTCTTATTTTTCATCGTGCAATTTTTTTAATTCAGTGAATAATGCCTTTTCTTTCTCTGAAATTTTTTCAGGCAGCTTTACGTCCCAGGTAACGAATAAATCGCCGAACTGGCCTTCCTTTTTATAAACCGGGAAACCTTTCCCTTTCAGTTTAACCGTACTGCCGTTCTGGGTGCCGGGTTTGATGTTCAACTTTACCTTGCCACTTAATGTATCAAGGGTTACTGAGCCACCAAGCACGGCAGTATATAAATCAATTTTAGCATTTATATAAAGATTGTTGCCCTGACGTTTAATTCCGGGATGACTTGCAATAGAAAATGTTATGTATAAATCACCATTGGGTCCGCCATTGATGCCCTGTCCGCCATGTCCGGGAATCTTAATGGTCTGTCCGTGTTCTATTCCTGCCGGGATGGTTATTCTGATTTTTTTTCCATTTACGGTAAGGGTTTGCTTGTGGGTGGTAAAAGCATCCGTTAGATTCAACTGAAGTTCAGCGTTGTAATCTTCACCGCGGAATTTTACCTGACTTCCTCTCCCGGCTCCACCACCAGCACTTCCAAACATGGAGGCGAAAAAGTCAGAGAAATCACTGCCGCCAAAATCCCCGGCACCAAAATCTGCAGAGGTAAATGTCTGTCTGCGACCACCACCACCATAAGATTGCTGCTGATACTGTTTTGCTTTTTCATACTCTTCCCCATGTTGCCAGTCTTTGCCATATTTGTCATACTTCGCCCTCTTTTCTGGATCGCTCAACACCTCATTGGCTTCATTGATCTGCTGAAACCTGGCTTTGGCTTCTTTGTCATTGGGGTTAAGATCAGGGTGAAGCTTTCGGGCCAACTTACGATAGGCGCTCTTGATTTCTTTCTCTGTGGCGTTTTTATCAACACCAAGCACCTTGTAATAATCTATAAATTCCATAAATTAATCGTTTGATGATCATAATTAACCTGTAGATGGAAGTAAGGGCATCCGGTGATACAGGTGTAAATAATAACAGATAAGGCTGTTGGTTGTTTGAGATAAATTTAATTCTATAATTTTTCACTACTGAACGACTAAAATAAAATAAGGGGTTACTCCTCGAAAGTTTCGCCCCATGTTGTAAGTTTGTATTTGCAAAATAAACACACAACATGAGCAAAAATACGGAAATAAATTTTGTCGGACAGCCGATTTTCAAACAAGTAATAAATTTGTTAGAAGCAATAAACATAAAGAGCTTGATTAACAAGCACAATTCAGATTACTACTACAAAGCCTTTAAGGCAAAAACGCAACTAATAACAGTTCTTTTCGGTATCTTAAGTCGCTGCGACTCGATGACCGAGATCTGTGAAGGATTAAGGGCTATGGGTGGAAAGCTAAACCATTTGGGGTTAGAAAAGGCTCCAGCCAAGAGCACGGCATGTGATGGGATGCGCAATCGTGACAATAAGTTCTTTGAAGATGTTTATTTTAAACTGGTGCGGCAGTATCAAAGTTTTTTATCGGACAGCCGAACTTTCGGGCTCACATTTAAGGAGGTTTTGCTGATAGATTCCACCACAATCAGATTATTCAGTGATATTCTGAAAGGTGTAGGCCGCAACCCTAAGAATGATGGTAAAAAGAAAGGCGGATTAAAAGTGCACATGCTTATCGATGCAGTTCAATCGGTTGGACGATTTATTAAGATTACTGAGGCCAAGGTACATGACAAAAACTTTCTGAAAGAACTTGAGTTGATCTCGTACAGTATGGTAGTTTTCGATCGGGCTTACAATTATTACAATCAGTTTGCCCTATGGACAACTAAATCAGTCTTTTTTGTTACCAGGATAAAGAAAAACGCCCTTTATACAGTTGTTGAACTCTTGCAAGAGAATCAAAAACAGAAAGGCAAAGCGATGGTACTTCGAGAAGAAATAATCGAAATTGAGTACACTCCTGAAGACGAAAATGGCATGAAACTAGCGAAAGAAAAGAAAACACTCAGGCTAAAGAAAGTATGCTACCAGGATGAAAAGAACCGGTATTACGAGTTTATCAGCAACAGTATGGACAGTACGGCAGATGAAATTGCATTTTTGTATAAAAAGAGGTGGGGTATAGAACTTCTGTTTAAAAAAATGAAGCAAAACTTCCAACTCCATTACTTTTATGGCGAAAATGAAAATGCAATCCGCACACAAGTTTGGTGTACTCTCATAGCACAGCTGTTAATGACTGTAATACAAAAGAAGGCCAATACAAAAAAAGCATTTTCAGTGGTGGCTACCTTAGTCAGGATACACCTGATAAGTTTGCTTGATGTATTTGAATTACTGCGCAGTACTAAACGAGAATACCTAAAAAAACGAGGGTCTCCTCCTGTGAGCATTTCTGGTCTCAAATGTGCATGCGGGTAATAATCGGTACACCATCTCTGCATTCATTTCAAGCAATCGCTTATCTTTGCACCGCACCTAAATATACGCATGATATCAGTTGACGGATTAACAGTTGAATTTGGCGGCACCACACTTTTTAAAGACATATCGTTTGCCATCAACGATAAGGATCGCATTGCTCTTATGGGTAAGAATGGCGCGGGCAAATCTACCTTATTAAAAATTATCGCCGGACAGAAAACGGCTTCACGCGGTAAGGTTTCTGCGCCCAAAGATGCCATGATTGCTTATTTGCCGCAGCATCTGCTTATAGAGGACGATCGCTCCGTTTTTGAGGAGGCTGCGCAGGCTTTTGCACATATTCATGAGATGGAGCAACAGATTGCCGACCTGAACATTCAGCTTTCCTCGCGCACCGATTACGAATCAGATGAATACTATGCCCTGATTGAGCAGGTATCCACCCTGAGTGAAAAGTTTTACTCTCTTGAAGAGGTGAACTACGATGCGGAAGTGGAGAAAGTTTTGATTGGCCTGGGTTTTTTGCGCAGCGATTTTATCCGTCCAACCGGCGAATTCAGCGGCGGGTGGCGCATGCGTATAGAACTGGCCAAACTTTTACTTCAGAAACCCGACTTGCTCCTCCTGGATGAACCAACCAATCACATGGACATTGAATCCATTCAATGGTTTGAAGATTTTTTGATCAACAGTGCCAAAGCCGTGATGGTGATTTCTCATGACCGGGCCTTTGTGGACAACATCACCACCCGCACCATTGAAGTAACCATGGGTCGCATTTATGATTATAAGGTAAATTATACCAGTTACCTTCAGTTGCGACAGGAAAGACGCGCCCAGCAGCAGAAACAGTTTGAAGAGCAGCAAAAGTTTATTGCCGGCAACCAGGATTTCATTGATCGTTTCCGGGGAACGTATTCCAAGACCAATCAGGTGCAATCGAGGGTTAAAATGCTTGAAAAGCTTGATATTATTGAAGTGGATGAAGAGGATTCCTCTGCCTTGCGGCTGAAATTTCCACCATCGCCACGTTCAGGTACCTTCCCGGTTATCCTCGAAGAGGTATCTAAAAGTTATGGTGATCATCTGGTGTTTAAAGGCGCCTCCCTGAATATTCAACGAGGGGAGAGGGTGGCCCTTGTCGGGAAGAACGGTGAGGGAAAATCCACGCTGGTGAAGTGCCTGATGGGCGAAATCGATTATGAGGGTAAACTTGCGCTGGGGCACAACACCCTTATTGGGTATTTTGCTCAGAACGAAGCTTCGCGTCTGGATGAAGAAATAACGGTTTTTCAAACCATTGATGATGTAGCTAAAGGCGATATACGTATCAAAATCCGGGATATTCTTGGAGCTTTTATGTTTGGTGGTGACAGTTGGGACAAGAAAGTAAAAGTGCTTTCGGGTGGCGAACGCACCCGCCTGGCCATGATAAAGTTACTGCTGGAGCCGGTAAATCTGCTTATACTCGATGAGCCGACCAATCACCTGGACCTAAAAACCAAAGACATCCTGAAAAGTGCCCTTCAGGATTACGATGGTACCCTGATTCTTGTTTCTCATGACCGCGACTTTCTTAATGGGCTGGTCAATAAGATTTTTGAGTTTGGAAACCAGCAGGTAAAACAGCATCTGGGCGATATCAACAGCTTCCTGGAAAAGAAAAAGATGGATACGCTCCGGGAATTGGAGCGGGTCAAATCCTGAAAGAGTCAGTCCTTCATCGAGGGACTACCGCAGGCGGTTGGCCCCGAACTGGCGGTAAGCCTGTCAATCCTCACCGGGTTATGGCTTCTTATAAAAATCGGTACTCTCGAAAATTTTATCTGCCGATTTGGCGATAAATCCGGAATAGAGTTTGCCGTCACTGTCGGGATAGCGCATAGCGAATTCATAGTAACACGATGGAATTTCAAATGTACCTTCCTTGAATTTCACCGGCAGTATTCCCGCCATAATGCTCGACTGCTCCAGCAATTCTTCTGGTGTACCTTTAACTTCACCACCTGAACTGTTGATGATAAAACCATTATCTTTCAGAAATTGGTTAACTTTATGGATGTTGTTGTATTTTTTCAACCCATTGATACTCACCGTGAAATGGTTGGCCCTGAAACCGTAAACATATACCCAGGCGGCATATTCCGATTCCTTGCGCAGTGTTTCATACACTTCGTATGATGGCGTACCCCAGACATTGCCGGCATAAATAAGCTGGCCATTGCCAATCATACCTGAAGGAATGGCGTTGATGATCTCATGAATGGTTTCCTGCAGAAAAGGGGAAAACTCCTTCAGCCTCAGCTCACTTATAAACACCCGGGGTGCATCGGGAAAAGTAGGAAGCTCATAATGTTTAGCGTTCAGCTTTTTTTGTTCAAAATTATAGGAATTCTTGTAGGTATAGCCTACTTTCTCGAACTCCCTGGCCATAACACCAATGTTGATGCGGGGATCGTCAAAAGTGCGGAATGCGATGTGATCGTTCACTACCCGTTCGCCTTCCTGAACAAACAGATCATAAACCTTTTTTGCTGAAGGGTTCTGTGCGATATAGTCTTTCCAAAGCTTGTTAAATACTTCTTGTGCTTCCATGATGGCGTTGTTTTGTTAATTTCCGGATTTAACAAACAGTTCAGGGCTTTGTTCAACATTCAGGGGTGGTGGGGTTGACTAAAACATGGCACCGATAAATTCTTCTTTGGTAATGTTGATGAAATAATCGTTAAAGTCAAAGTGACTCAGTCTATTGCTAATGCTATCCGCATTGTGCGATGCACCTTCCAGGGCACGCTCTATTTCATCAGGATCAAGCATGTTGAAATAGTCGCCGTAAAACCGGGCTTTTTCTATGATTCCGTTCTTCACTTCAAGTGAAACCTCGAGTTTTCCCCCTGCCGTCTTTATTGATTTATGGAAATTATACCTTGGCGAATAACCGAAATTCCAGTCCCAGGTACTGTACTTTTCATCTCTGAGCTTCTCAATGGCCTTAATGTCTTCACTGTTAAAGGTATATGCCTCTGCTCCAGGTGTGCTTTCAATGATATGCTGCATAATCAGGTCCCGGAATCCAAGTACAGTCAGGGGTGTATGCAGGTGTTCCTGAATGTTGGTCACCCGGCTGCGCACTGATTTGATGGCTTTATCGCTGAATTTATCCGGATCAACTTTCAATGCGGCGGTAAGATCAGTCATTTCGGATGAAAACAATAAAGTGCCATGATGAAGTACCCTGTTTTTGTATACATGTTCCGCGTTGCCCGAAAATTTTCGCCCTTCAATGGTCAGGTCATTTCTGCCCTCGAATTTGGCTTGTATATTTAGTTTCAGTAATACCTGAAGAATGGGTAGTGTAAATTTCCGAAAATCAACCAGCTCATGTTTTTCACCTGTGGCGATAAAGGTAAAATTCAGATTTCCAAGATCATGGAATACCGCGCCACCTCCGGAAAGCCGGCGCACTACCTTAATTTTTTTTGCTTCCACATAGTCCAGGTTAATTTCAGCCAGGGTATTCTGATGCTTACCAACAATAATGGCCGGAGCATTGCGCCAGAGCATAAAACAGTCGCGCTCAAAATGTTTCAAAACATATTCTTCAGCGGCAAGATTAAAATAAGGATCAGTTTCCTGACGTATAATACAAAGCATGACGAGTTTTTTTTGAGTTGCAAAAATATACTTTTTTAGGGATAGATGAGCTTAGTAAAAAACTCCTTTTTTACCACTAAGGCACAAGATTCACTAAGTTTTATCATGTTTTAATGGCATTTTTTTATATATACCTTTTCAGACTGGACTCACAGGTGGAATTTGCATTTTGGCCGAATATCAAACAAAAAAGGCTGCCTTGGGGCAGCCTTTTAAGCATTAACATTTCATTAAAGTGAAGGTAGTTGTGCCTCCCTTTCTGCGGCAATGCGGGTCCATTCCGGAACTACCGTTTTCATAAACAGGCGTTTACTTTCATGCAATGCCGGCATATCCAGGCCGATGTATTCCTGGGCTTTGGCTTTAGAGCTGATGTCGGGCATTTCGATGGGTGTTTTAACGCCCCGGCGAACCAGAATTTCGGAGAGCAATATGCGGGCTTCATTAGATTTTTGTATGGATGTTCCCATTACCCGGAGTGCTTCTACCGGTGAATGGAAACCGAAACCATTGGCTGCAGCTACCCAGTCCCAGCGCCATTGTGCATGGCGGATGAGTTGCAATACCGGAGCCATTTCCTGCTCGGTAGCCCCATTGTCCCAGGCCACTTTGGCTTCCACATGAACCCGGGCAAGGTTTTTCTCTGCTATCCGGCGCAATTCAACAACCTTATCCTGACGCTCTACCACATTGGCAATCAGTTTGGCTTCGCTTTCACGATGGCATACCTGGCAGGAGCCTGAAACATTGGCCAGAGGGCTTTGAATCTTGTGGTCGGTAAATTTCATACCACCGTCACGCTTATAAGGCATATGACAGTCGGCGCAGGAAACACCGCGATCGGCATGAACACCTGTCATATATATTTCGTAATCAGGATGCTGGGTTTTAAGCATGGGTGCGCGGCTCAATTTATGAACCCAGTCCACATGTTGTACTTCATCGTAATACGCTTCCATGTCGTCTGCACTAAATCCTTTGTCCCAGGGGAAGGTCAGGTATTTGCCCTCACCTTTGAAATAGTATTCCACATGGCATTGGGCACAAACCAGCGACCTCATTTCCTGGTGGGTAGCCTGGGTAATGTCTTTACCACGACGCTCAAAAGCTTCTTTAAGGGCCGGACGGGTAATGCGCAAATTCATGGTTTTGGGGTCGTGACAATCCTGACAGCCAATGTTATTGACTACTTCGGAACCCAAATCTACCCATTGTCCTTTATAGAACTCAGCCACTCCCATTTCTTCCATCAGGCGGGGAACATCGGGGCTTTTACATGTCCAGCAGGTAGCCGGCTGTGGAATATCCGTACGCAAGGTTTCCCGGATGTCTTGAATGGCATAATAATGTCCGCGTCCCTGACTGTAATCACGTGAAAAGGCATAGCCTGCCCACATAACCACCAGTTCGGGATACAATTCCAACTGATCGTGTTTGGCGCTGCCGCCATGTACACTGCTGAAACTGGTATCAAGCGTGCTTTGATACGTCTCATACTCGCGGGGAAAGTTTTGTCCCCACACTTCATTGCGTGGCTCCCAATCCGGAATTTCACGTACGGTCTGGAAATAGAGTTTGGCTTCACTGCGACGCTCAATTACAGATGAAGCGAGCAATCCGAGAAGAAAAACCACAATGGCTGTTCCGGTAAAAAGCAGCCAGTTTATCCAGGGTTTGCGTGTAGTGTTTGTTTTGTTTTCCATGGGTTGATAGTTTATATTATTCTTTACTTTGAGTAACTTTTTTTAACCATTCAGGAACAATGCTGTTATGTCCGGGAACCAAAGCATTGGGAAAAGAAGCCAGGCTGTTTACCGTCCCGTGCGGCGTTTCGCGGTGACAATCCCAGCAGCGGGAACCCTGACCCTTTTTGTGATTTTTGCCGGTAACAGTGATGGCATTCACCATGCTTAATAACTCACTGTGACAACGAATGCAGTTTTCCTGAACAACTCCAATACCAGCCGGCTTAATTCTAATGACCTGTGGCTCAGCGCGTGCCGTAAAAATAGTGGCATGCCGCAAACCATCGCTGGCCTTAAAATAGTAGGTTCTGAAAAAGTTGTCCTGTGGAACATGGCAATCATTGCAGGTAGCCACTTCCCGGTGGCTACTGTGTGTCCATGAAGCATATTGCGAATACATCACATGACAGTTGATGCAGGTTTCGGGGTCATCGCTCAGATAGGAGTGCGCATTGGAGGCGCGGATCAGCAGAAAACCCAAACCGGTAAAAACACCAAGCAGCATGATTACCGGTAATTCCCATCGGCCTGGTGGCCGTAACTTTGTGAAAAATTTTTTCATATAGTTTGTTATCTAAGTATTCCGGTACCCAATGAATTGATTGTACAAATATAGGACGACAAATTCATTTTACCAAAGCATTGCGTTATTTGAAATGATTAAAAATAAGCTAACGTGCTATCAGAAGTTTCCGGTAAATGATCTCCTGAGCATTCAGCCTTATCTTCAAAATATAAAGACCCGTTCTCAAATGGTTTACCGGGATCAGTTTCTGATCAAATTCTTTGTTTATCTCAATATACTCAATTTCTCTGCCGTTTAGATCAATGATGTGAATTCCAGCAGATTCCAGCTTTGTCGCTGTCTGATAATTTACAATGAAATGAGTTTGAGCCGGAACAGGATATACCTCAATGAATGTTGAATTTATTGTGGAGTCCGGAAGCTTAGGTAAAACTTCCTCAGACAGCTTTCCCGGATAAATGTAAGACTCGTTATAGGTGATTGCACCATAGGAGTGCATTAAATTGTCGATATATACCCGGTGGTCGGAAACCGGGATGTTTGCAAGGGCTTTCAAAAACATGCTGTCCTGAAACAGGCAGGCAGGGTTCTTATTGAGTAACTTAAGGTTAAGGTTCCAAATATTTAACCATTCCTCTTTGTTATATTCCTCCAGATTTATATATCCATTTGGGTTGGATAGCAAATTCATTCCCAACGTAGTGTCACCGAAATGTAAAGTATTGAATGCATTGATGAGTTCGCTTTCCTGTGTGTGCTGCTTAAGTAGTGTAGTTTTCCAGGTATCCTGTACTTCCGGCGGGGGGGTTGTCAGGAAAATATTGGCAGATGAAAAGTTATAAATACCATTTCTGATTGCTGCGGTTATTTCAGCTTCAGCCTCCAAATGTTCAAGCCCTGAATAGTGATTGTAACAGCCAATTAACGCGTATTGCATCCAACCCGGCATTTCAGGTATACGTTTATTGAGGTCGTCAAGCAATCCCGGCATGCGCATAAAGTGGCAATTTTTCAAAAGCACCTCCATCAGCATTTTATTGGGAAAATAATTGTTGGCCATCAAAGCTTCGAGGACGGAATGTGATAAATAAGGAGAATACTTTAGCAGGGTACTGTAAAGCCCGGGCGCATCGTAGCCTGCATGGGATATAACGCGGGCAAGTAGTTCGGGGGTGTTTCCACCATCGGTCAGATGACGTTTCTTTAGCTGAATGGTTTCTTCCAAACCATCCCAATAGGCACAATTTGCATCCGGTACTTTGTTCCCAATCATCCATTCCGGACGGTAAGTACTGTCACCGGGATGGCTACCTTCCATCAGTATCTGGGCAACGCGGGCCGATTGTAAAAGTGTTTGATGCTTTACGGTATCGTTATAGGAATAGTAATTTATGACCGGGCCTTCATTGCGTATGTCGCCGTGGCGCTGGTACTTTTCGTGACTAAAACGGTTGCCGGCAGGAGCAAGTGTTTCATTAATTAAAGAGCCCTGACGCAAAGCGATACCGGCATTGGTATTATTGCTGTCGGCTGTAATCGCCACATCAAAAACATTGCCGTTGAACCAATTATTCAAAAGCCTCAATCCTTTGGCGCCGGTAGCTGATCGATTCTGGTTCTGGGCCAGCAGTCCAAAATTTGTTTTACTGATAATGTTTCCGGCAATCAGATTGTTGGCTGTACCGCAGGCATTAATTACCATAGCAGCCGAAGGAATAATGGTGGTAAAGCCGCCAGAATTGCCGGTAAAGCTATTGAAGCTGAGATTATATAACTTGCATTGATCCAGGTAAATACCTGCGCTCAAGGGTTTGATGGGTTCAGGAATTCCGGTCTGTGCCATTTTAAACCTGCTGTTGCTGATATTCACAAAGCCGGCACCAGATGCTAATATGCCCGTGTAATTGCGGTCAAAACGAACTCCGTCAAGAACCAAACCATAACCCGGATGCGAAAATCGGGCTTCAATGCCATAGGTGAATTGTTTAAAAATGGGATCTGAACTGGTGGCGAATGGGAGGGAGTCGTTCCCTGCAGCCTTTTCAACCACAAACCATGAGTTGAAACTCTTTATGCCGCTTCCCCGCGTATTTAACTTTTGGGTGGAAGTGGGTATAAGATTTTCGAATTGACAACTGGTAAAGTGAATCCCCTGAACGCCATTAAGTTCCACCTGCGCGTCAGGAAGTTGGCCATCGGAAGGTGCATTATTGGTAAAGCGGCAAAATTTGAAAACAGAGGGATTTATTCCACGGGTTGGATGCATCAGCACCGTTTGTATGTTATTGCGAAAATAAGCGCGATGGGCATAAATGATTCCACCACCGCCAGGGCATGGATTTAATGTATCCTTAACCGCGATACATTCCACAGCAATGCGGGCATTTTCAATTACTGCCCCATACAGCATTGTTAATGTGCCTTGCGAAAGTGTGGTGTCGGCAAAGTCAGGATGTCCATACAGCCGTATGCCTTTCCACAGGCTCAGGCAATTTGCAGAAAGTTTGCCGCCCTCCATAATCAGCGATCCGCCCGGCAATACCTTAATGATTCTGTCGTGACCCATTTCAATATTGGCACGTATGGTAAGGCTGGCATCGGGAGCAATAATTACATCATGAAGTACATTTTTATCTTCCTCCCAGAGCGAGTTTTTGTCAATGATTTCGGCAGTTTCTGAAACAGGTAAGCACAGATCGGCTTCCCACAGGCCACGGCCAAATGTGGCAGCTATTACTTTTTTTCGTTTGTAACTGATCTCAAGATCCGATATTATGGTAAGCGGCAGGCCGTCTCCGAAACGAACCCAGGCCTGCATGGATGCATCCCGGTAAAAAACACCAATATCAGTGCCGGCAATAAGCAGGTCAATACCTGCACCTTTAACATACCGAATTACGTTTACCGGCAGGGGCGGCAATCCTTCAGAATGGTTCTTCCAGGAAATGCCGCCATCATCAGTTACATACACCCGACGGCCAACCCATTGATGGTCAAGAGCCAGCCATATTTTGCGCGATGAATCAGGATGGAAGGCAAAATCGGCCACACCGGCAAATCGTAAATCGAGCTGCCCCCGGGGAGTGATGTCAAACCAGCGGTTGCCGCCATCTGGTGTAATCATCAGTTTGGGTTGAGTGGTGTTGGACCAGCACGGATTTTCAAAAGCTGCAAGGATAACCTGAGGGTTGGAAGGTGAAACCTTAAGCGCAATCAGTTTTTGGTTGCCAGAAAAATTGCTGATGCGATCAAAAGTTTGTCCCCCGTTTACCGACTTCCATACTTGCTGTATGCCCACGTATATAATTTCCGAATTTTCCGGATCCATAGCTACCGGTTTGTCTTTCCGTCCTGTTTCAGTGCTGTCGGGAATGGTCAGGTAGGAAAAATTGGCGCCTCCGTCAGTAGATTTCATCAGAAAGATATGCGGTTTGCTTATTTTTGGTGGGAAAGAAACAAGGTAAACCTCATTTGGATTTTGGTAATTGATCATCCCGTCATAGGCATCCCCAATACGCGGATGTTTCCACCATTCGCCGGTTTTGGTATTGTAAAACGAAACATTGCCATCCTGCGGTCCTCCAAACATATTGTCGCTGTTATCATCAACGGTAATGTTGTAGAGCTGCAAAATCTGCATGCCATTGCGGGTAATGTCACGGTAGGTAAGTGTACCATCTTCCGAAAGTGTAACACCGCCATCGTTGCCCATATAAACCCTGTCGTTTCCATGGTGCGGCAGAACAATCAGATCGCGGACATCTTTATGATAGGTATGTATGCTATTGCCAATAAAATGAGCTGAGTCGCTTTCGATGCGGTACTTATAAAGCCACATTCCGCCAAGATAAAATTCGTTGCTTCGGGTAGGAGAACAGGCGAGCTGCATTTTCCAGTAGCTGCAGAACGGGTCGCCCAGCAGGTGAATGCGGTTAAATGATTGTGCGCCATTTACCGAAAGAAATAAATATTTTCGGTTGCTGTTTATATGGGTCGTATCTTCTGCTTCGCAAAAAACAAGTATCGAATCAGGTGCCACTGGAGATAGGGAAATGGCAATACGCGTTGGCCTGAAGTTGGTATCGAGAGAAATAAGATGAGTGAGGTCTGTCCAGCTTTCACCATCATCGTAACTTTTCAATAATCTGTTGCCGGCGGCATATACTTCCTCCACATTGCCGGGGGTGTATTCAAGGCAAAACAATTCAGCACCAGGTTCATTATAAGTTTCCTGCCAGGAAGCAGCGCCATCAATGCTTCGAAAGATTTTCCCCCTGAATCTGGCTTCAGCATTCACCAATGCCAGCAGATGGTCGGGATTGTCAGGACGCATACCCGATTGCTGGATAATAAAATTATAGGGAATGGTTTGATTATTCAGTCCTGTTTCATGCCATGACAGGCCACCATCAAGACTTTCGAGCATGCCTACGCCATAACTTCGGGCAAAGCTATAATGTCCGGTTCCAAGTAATATGCGGTTTTTATTGCGTGGATCAACATGTATAGATAAGATGCCCGTGGTGAATACCGTGTCTGTAAGACAATGCCAGTTTTCGCCACCATCGGTGGTTTTAAACAAGCCTCCGGTATTGCTTCCGGCATATAATGTAAGGTAATTTGTAGTGTCCACCCAAAGTGCGGAAACAAGGCCAAGCTGGGCAAGCACAGGGTCTGTGGTCCTGGATGGCCCTAAAGGATACCATTGTGTGGTAAATTTCGAAAAGTCTCCACTCCTGAGATTTAGCTCCCACTGACCTTGTTTTCGTGCCTGCAGGTAGCTTTTCATGCTTCCCCGCTCATCTTCGCGTGCACTTTTAAACCATTGTTCTCTGTAAAATGCCTTGCCGGGAAATGAGTTTTGTTGTGCAAACAGTATAGATTGCAACAAGCAAAGGCTTACAAAAGTACAGGCAAAAATGATATTTTTCTTTCTCATATCCAGGTTGTTGTCGGCAGATGGCAGTGGGGATCCTTCTTTGGTCGTAAAGCTGTTCTGAGAGCAAACAACCACGTAACCCCGGGTAACCTTAGCTGGCTGGCAGCTTGGGTCTGAGTCCAAAAATAATGAAAAATTTTCAATATTGGCACATATCAATCTGGTAATTTTATGGCAATCATCTTAAAGTCACCTACCGAAATATTATCGAAGCCTCTTTGGGTGCCTCCTTCAATAAAAACACATTGATTGCGCGTGAGCAAGGCTGGCTCCTGGTCAGAAGTTAACATGGCTTTGCCTTCAATCACATAAAAGAATGCATCATTTTCGTTGCGGTGAGATTCAATTTTTTCGCCCGGACTTAAACGGATGTGTATAATTTTTGCTGTATCTGACTGGCCCATAATGCGACCGTCAAGGGTGGAAGCTACTTTTTCAGCATTATCCAGAGTGATAATTTTCATTGTATTTGTCTCCTTTTTTAGGTTTCTTTCTTTTTTGCTGCTTCATCCACATCCAGAACCCGGTAATGAGAATCATTAGCAGGCATATTCCCATTAATGGAACATAGAGGATGTAAGAATCACCTAAAATTAAGGAAAATATCCGTCCGGTATGTATTTCCAGAGAAAAATTCCACAATGACAAAGGAGTTTCCTTTAATTCACCTGGCATTGGTGCCGGGTGCAATCCTTTTTTAAGGGGAATCCATCCGGCGTCGTAATCAAATAAAGCAGTTGGCTCATTCTTTTCCATCAACACACCGGCCACCGCCAGCGAACCAAAGGGAGAACTGTTCTCCCGGGGGGTAGCAGGCAGACCCGTAACGGCATCTATTACTGTATTTTCCGGAATATTCCATTTGTATAAGCCGCTGAAAGAGCCTATCAGAAACAAGCTGTCATCTATGGGTTCAAATACGTTTATACCCATTACGCTCACAGGTGGTTGCACGCTGAACGACCTGGCTTTGGCGTTTATATCATTTAATTCCCAGTGCCAAAAACCTTCGGAAGTGGAAATGATAATGCGCTTGCCGGCTGAATCAATTACCATATCGCGCAGCTTGTCGTGCCAAAAGTTGGTACGGTGGTTTCCACCCAGTGGCGAAATGCGACCATTTGCAATTGGAATGAGCAATGGAGGCCTGAGAAACATGCCGGTAATGGTGGTTATAAGTAAGATGGCCATCCAGTAAACGCCGAGACGGTTGTGCCATCGGATAGAAAACCGGTTAAATTTTTTGAGTCTTGATTTTAATTGCTGTCCCGTTCTTTTAGCCAAAGATGGCGCAAAAGTGTAATAAAATCCCGTTAAGGTTAATAGTATGAGAATTAGTCCCGTTAGATCAACGATTAGTTTACCGGTTAAACCCAACAGTTCACCACTGTGGATAATCCAGGTGGTCCGGAAAAGACTGACTTTTCCGTCGTGCTTATCTGGCAGGGGGAGATCAAGCGCACGGGCATCAGAACTACCATCCTCAATGAGATATAAGTTTGAACGTGTGAGCACATAAATGTCACTTGCATGCTGTAATATTTTTACCACCCTGGGCTGGCTTTCAGGAAGTGGATGCTTTTGCCATTGCCGGTTGGCAGCGTTATAATGGTACAGCCCGAAAAGGGTACCGGCCCAAAGACCGTCATTGCTGGTATATAATAATGAAAAAGTCTTGCGGTGGTCGATACCCTTGGGTAAGCCTGTATTAAAACTGGTAAAGTGTTTAAAACTCCGGTCGGTTTTCCAGATGCCTATATTTCCATAAATTAACCGGGTACTGTCATTCAACCAAACCGAACCTTTGATGGCCGCCAGGTTCCAGTTTTTAAACGAATAATTGGCCGGCATCCATTTTCGTGAAACATTCACCGGTGAAAAGAAATGGCGGTGATTCATGACTATTCCCGAAAGGCAAAACAGGAGAACAAAAAAGCCAATAACCAACGAAGGCCACTTATGGTATTTGCGTAGTCGTTTCATTGCGAAGGTACGGAAGTTATCAAAATTGACCGGTTACAAGCTAGGAGTCTTATTATATGCATGTAACATGGCAATTCAATGGTGCTAAATCAGGCTTTAATCATGGTCAGTACCATTTTAAATTTTTCACTTGCCTTTAACGAATGTGGGATATTGGCCGGCATGATGATGGTGTCGCCGGCTTCAAGATGATTAGATTCTCCCCCGATAATGATTTCTGCTTTTCCTTCCATTACCTGTACCATGGCATCGAATGGGGCGGTATGTTCACTCAGTTGCTGACCTTTGTCGAAGGCAAAAAGACTTACATTGCCGGTTTTCTGTTCCAATACGCGCATACTCACAATGCCGCCTTCTGAGTAATTGATTTCATTTACAAATTTAAAGGCTTTATGTGTGTTGAATTTGTTCTTTTCCATGATCTTTTATTTAGAGATGAAATAAATAACCACTGCATCCCCGGCACCTTTGCTCACCCAGTGATCAAAGTTAAGGCTACTGGCCTTATCAATGAGTGGTGCGGGTAAAAAGGGTGCGGTCAATTGGTAAATTTTACCTTTTTCGAGTTGCTTAAGGTCAGCAATCACCTGATTTACCGGATGTTCTCCCGCAGTAAGCATGGCCCGGGCATCCAGTTGGCCGGCAATAAGTGATTCATTGAACCAGTCCGGTTTATGCTGGTTATAGGTCGTGTTTTCTTCCTGATTCATGAGGTCTTGTCCGATTTCGTTTCGTAGTTTGTTAATGAGTTCATCCACACTGACATTTCCTATGGCAGCAGCCTGCTGAAGCGTTGCAATCCTGGCCACTGTTTTACGCAGTAAGGGGTTTTTGAGTTTCTCAAATGCCGGCACATAGCCTATGAGCGTTTCTTCGAGCTGAGGATAGGTTTCAATCAGTTGAAGTACTTTGGTTTTGGGGGTTATAATGAGTTGGTTTTCCATGTAATCTGCTGCTTAGGTATAAGAAAGTATTCTCTGCTCACCTTCCAGTTCCCGGTAAGGTGCAATGTTGTGCGAAACTTCGAGTGTGCCCAGGTATTCACCCTGTTCGCCGCGCAGTGCGAAATACTCGATGTAGATCATTTTCTCACCCATTTTAATCCAGAAGGGTGCCCGATCGTGTTTGCCAGATTTAAAATCATCAATAATCTTGTCAACAATATGCGCGCTCGCGGGCGGATGACAGTGCCTTACATCACGATTGAGTATGGCCCGGTTGCGCTGAAATACGCGCTCGGCTCCCTGCGAGAAATATTTGACTTTATCGTCCTTATCCACAAAGGTCATGTCGAGCGGTAAGGTGTTGAGTATCGCCAGCAGCTCGGCAGCCGAAAAGCCTCCCGAGGGCAGTTGAATGTGGTTTCCTGATTTTTGTGCCTCATTGATGCTGGTTTCTTCTATCCCTTTAGGCCTCCATTCGGTTGGCGGATCGTAAAGGCAGAATCCTATTTCGAGGGATTGTTTGCTGATTTCATACCATTCAGCATCGGTGAGTTTGTCCAAAGCCATGGGAAACAGGATTTGTTCTTCCTTTACCGTCATGTCTTCAATTCCAAAAAGCGTTTGATCGAAAATAATTTCCGCCGAAGCCTTTAACTCATCCAGTGTTACATCGGTTTGCTGCAGAATTTCAATACTGCCTTTGATGAGTTCCCTGATTTCATCATGCTTGCCCCACATTACTTTGGGAGGTCCGGTAATGCCTTTATTTTCCAGATAGGGAAACAGCAGATATTCCTTACGCTGATAATGTTTATCTACATCAAACAACTGATTGAAGAAACCGCGCAGTTTAAGTATAATTTCTGTGAGATCGTGGCCCTGAAATTCATCAAGACTTTGCAGCAGTTCTTTTGCCTGAGCAGTAACTTTGAGGGTTTCCTCATTCTCGCGCTTCATCACTTCAATGGGATGTCCTTCGGGGATATCCTTCGATCCCGAAAGGTCGATATTTCCCTGTAAAACAGCCGAATGGGCATCACAAAGTTTTAATACTTCCTCTTCGGGCAGGCCTTCGCTGATGAGTTCCTGCTCCACTTCAACCACCTCGCCGTAAGGGATGTTTTTGAGTGTGCGAAGCAACTCCTGGCGGACTTCTTCCTGTGATTCGCCCTGGTGAAGCTTTAATATCAGCTCTTTAAGTTGTGCTTTGCGCTTTTCTGAATTGTTGATTAACTCGCTCATTTATAAAGGATTATTCGTTGAAAAATAAAGGGAAAGTGTTGTGATGATTGCCTGAGGCGTAAAAAAAGCCGTCTGCTGCTTTTGATAAACAACAGACGGCGCTTGCATGTTTGATTAATTCAGGAAAAGTTTCATGTCTTCGTCAACACTTCCGATGGGGGCAATACCAAAAGTATCCACCAGCACATTGGCCACATTGGGCGAAAGGAAAGCGGGAAGGGTAGGGCCTAAATGGATGTTTTTAACTCCAAGATACAACAGAGCCAGCAGTACAATGACGGCTTTTTGTTCATACCAGGCAATGTTGTAAGCAATCGGCAGTTCATTGATGTCGTTCAGTTCAAAAACTTCCTTCAGTTTCAGGGCAATAACGGCCAGTGAATAGGAGTCGTTGCATTGTCCGGCATCCAGTACCCGTGGAATGCCACCTATATCGCCCAAAGGCAGTTTGTTATAACGGTATTTGGCGCAGCCGGCAGTAAGAATAACCGTATCTTTTGGCAATGCTTCGGCAAATTCGGTATAGTATTCGCGGCTTTTCATGCGGCCATCACAACCGGCCATCACAAAGAATTTACGGATGGCACCCGATTTAACTGCATCAACTACTTTATCGGCCAGGGCAAATACCTGTGCATGGGCAAATCCCCCAACAATCTCACCTTTTTCAATTTCAACCGGTGGCTGACAGGTTTTTGCATGGGCGATAATTTCACTAAAATCTTTCATCTGGCCTTCTTTTCGGTCGGCTATGTGCTTAAATCCGCTGAAGCCTGACGATCCCGTGGTGTAAACCTTATCGCTGTATGTTGCTTTTTTATTCGGAGGAACAATACAGTTGGTGGTGAAAAGAATTGGGCCGTTGAAAGTAGTAAACTCTTCTTTCTGCTTCCACCATGAATTTCCATAATTACCAATAAAGTGACTGTATTTCTTAAAAGCAGGATAGTAATTGGCAGGTAACATTTCGCTGTGGGTGTACACATCTACACCGGTGCCTTCGGTTTGCTTGAGCAGTTCTTCCATATCCTTCATATCGTGTCCGCTGATGAGAATACCGGGTTTGTCGCTTACGCCAATGTTTACTTTGGTGATTTCAGGGTTGCCGTAAGCGGTTGTATTGGCTTTATCAAGCAGCGCCATGGCTGTTACACCATGTTTTCCGCATTCCATTACAAGACCAACCAGTTCATCGGCAGTGTGTTCTTCGGTGGTTGAAACCAATGCCCGGTTCATGAACGCATATAAGGCAGGGTCTTCAAATCCAAGATTGAAGGCATGTTCGGTGTAGGCAGCCATTCCCTTTAAGCCATAGATAAGCAGTTCGCGAAGTGAGCGAACATCTTCATTTTCTGTTGCCAGAACGCCAACTGCAAGCGCTTTGGCGTCGAATTCAGCCTCGGTAGAAGCAAACCAGGTGGCTGACTCATCCAAGGATTTTTCATCAAATGAAATGCCTGCTTTTTCGCAAGCGGCTTTCATTCCGGCGCGAAGTTTCAAACCTTCATGAATCTTGCGGATAAATACCTCGCGGTCGAAATTGGCATTGGTGATGGTGGCAAAAAGACCATCGGTAACAAATTTGTTGACGGCAGCATTTTCAATCCCTTTTTCGCGGGCTTTTTCGGCATAAATGGAAATCCCTTTCATGACAAACATTAATAAATCCTGGAGATTGGAAACATCGTCTGTCTTTCCGCACACTCCTTTTACTGTGCAACCGATTCCTTTGGCTGCTTCCTGACATTGATAGCAAAACATGCTCATTTTTTTGTGTTTTTTGTAAGTGTTTATTGAGTTGATTTTTGTTTTTTTTTAGTCTTTGGTCTTTGGTCTTTGGAGGTTAGAAGTTAGAGGTTAGAAGTTAGAGGTTAGAGGTTAGAAATTAGAAATTTCTCTTTTTCGCTCTCACTCTTTCACCCTGTCTCCCCGTCCCATTTCCTCGTCTGTCTCACCGCTCATTGTGTCTGAACAACTCCGGCTTAAACGTTATGGAAGCCCATGCCCAGTTGCTGGTTTCATCTTTATTGCCTCCTTTGAGTGCAATGGTTGATTCAGTTGTAAAGTATTGCGAATAGCCAACATTCAGATTAACGCCTGCTGCAAGTTTATAACCAATATAAAGGTCAAGTTCCTGTCCCAGGTTACTATCCATAGTTTCAGAAAGGTTGGCCGGATTATTTATATCCGCGGCAGCGCTGAAGAAATGAAAATCAGCACCCAGACTGAGCCTTGCCTTGCCATAGTTAATCTTTAGAAAAAGATCCTGTAAACCAACATTGTTGATGTGATTGCCCACATAATAATAGTCCATATGGCCATTAAACTTGTGATTTGTTCCGTAAAATGGGTTGAAACTGTTGATCTCATTATGTGTTGGGTCAATGGCATCATTTTGACTGGTGCCTGACAGGTATTCAAAACCGGGGGTAAAACTGAGACTTTCAGTTATTGACCATTTTGCATTTATGGCAAACATGAGTGCATCCATGTCTTTGTTGCCCATCTCTTTACCCATTTGCTTGTAGATGCTTGCATTAAGCTGTACAGGGTTTATCGAGTAGGTTCCGGTGGCCCCTATTGTTTGTGAATACCGGGTGGTGTATGAAATTTCTTCATTAGCATCCGTTTCCATATCTTGCTTGCCGTTATTCAAAAACAGCACACTAAGATTCAGGTCTCCTGCATGTCGATTGATCCAGAGCAACTGCATGGTTTTGTAATTGCCTTCAATGGTATAAATCCTGCCACTGAGTTTCTCCTGATCCTGGTTGTATGCAACTCCGGCATGAACTTTCCAGGCATTTTTTTCATATTTCAGCAATCCGATATCATGACTGCGGCCCTGTTGTGCCCAGTCCACGTTGCCCAATATGCGGGAGTCGTCGTAAACCAGTTCCTGACGGCCCAATTTAATGGATAGGGTAGGGGTAAAGAAATATTCTCCCCAGGCCTGGTGTAGCGAAAAGTTGTTATCAGAAAGATTGAGTTGCGGCACATTGCCCCACACCCTTACGTCCTGAAGGCTCAGGCCGAATTTCATCTTTTCGTTGGTATAAGCCATATTAAGCCGGCTGCGTTGCGAAATAAAAGCGGCAGCATCCATGTTGGTGGAGGCCGGTTGTTTGTAACCATGCCGGTATTCAGCTCTGGGTCTAAGTTCACCGCTTAAAATGAATTGTGCTGATGCCACTGCCGGCAGTGCAACCGCAATAATCAAAAAGGCAATCTGTAGTTTTGTTTTCATATTTTGGTTTTTGGCTTTTTTGGTTGTTGGTCTTTGGCTTTTGGTCTTTGGGGTTAGAGGTTAGAGGTTAGAAGTTGGAAGTTAGAAGTTAGAAGTTAGAGGTTAGAAGTTAGAAGTTGGAAGTTGGAAGTTAGAAGTTAGAGGTTAGAAATTAGAAGTTAGAAATTCTTCTCTCTCTTTCATTCTGTCTCCCCGGTCTCTCTGTCACCTTGTACTCGCTTACCTCATCCGCCTTCGGCGACTTCTCCTATAGGAGAAGGACGTTCTAACTTAAATTGTTTTTTCAAATAACATCTCCTTGTCTCTCCGTCTCCTTCTTGTCTTCCTGTCTCCTTATCTCCATTTCTCTTTCTCCTTTTCTCCTTGTCCCTTCTTCTTCCCCCAGTCCCAATCACATCCATTCTTCGCTTAAAAGCTGTCCCTGCAAACCTACAATAGTTTTTTTAATTGGTATGTTTTTTCCTGACATTTGCCGTGCCATGGTTGCCATTTGAATCAGTCCGCCACAACAGGGAACCTCCATCATCAGAACACTCAAAGTGTTGATGTTGCTGTTGGTAATCATGCTGGTGAGCTTTTCAATATAGGATTCTTTGTTAGAATCCAGCTTGGGGCAGGCGATGGCCAGAGTTTTTCCCTTGAGATATTTATTGTGGAAGTTACCCATGGCAAATGCTACGCAATCGGCGGCCAGCAGTACATCCGCATTTTTAAAGTATCCGGCCTGTGGGTTAAGTAAATGCAATTGCACCGGCCATTGGCGCAATTCGCTGGGGGCATCTTCACCCGCAGTTTGCGCCGCTTCGTTTTTGGCCTGATTTACTGCTTCATCTACTTTACTCAGGTCAATATTAAAATCAATGGGCTTAGATCCCGGACAGCCCCCACCGCAACCCGAAGAAACGGGAACGGCTACAGCAGCTCTTGCCTGCTCAATAGAAGCAAATGATGCTACTTGTTGCCTGGCGGGTTTAAAGTTGTCCTCGCCATTTTTAGGAGACATATCAATATTATTGTCCTTTATATAACCAATGGCTTGCTTCAGCAGCTCCGTTTCGTTGTGATCGCGCAGGTGCTCCAGATGGGCCAGAATGGTATTGCGCCCCTTAGGTACAACCATTTGTTCCATAACTTTAATTTCATCGTACGGCTCGGCTTCCCGCTCTTCGAGCGAGATGGCTCCTTCCGGACAGTGGCCAATGCAGGCACCCAGACCATCGCAAAACAGGTCGCTGATAAGCCGGGCTTTGCCATCAATGATTTGCAATGCCCCTTCGTGGCAATTCGGGATGCAATTGCCGCAGCCGTTGCATAAATCTTCGTCGATTTTAATTATGGTTCTTTTCATTGGTATTGTTGCAGTTTATAAGAGTTGATCAAGAGTGGTTTCTTTTAGGTAATCAGAAAATTCCCGTGAAAATTTATCTGCAAGGCCTCCAAATACGCATTGCAGAAAAGGGCATTTCCCGCTCTCAATGCCGCAGTAATGATCGTCAATGGATCCATCAAACAGCTCAAATATGCGCATTAAGTTAATTTCAGAGGCTTTACCTTTTAATATAAATCCTCCTTTTGGGCCTCTGGTAGACTCAAGCAGGTTGTTCTTTACCAGAGTCTGCATCACTTTGGCCAGATGGTTGCGGGAGGAATGGGTAAGCTCGGCAAGTTGATTAACATTCATCATATCGGTACTGTTGGCTACTAGGGCCATGCTATGTACCGCCAATGATGCCGCTTCAGAAATATGAACCAATTTTGCCATAATTTTTGCAAAGGAGTATTTAGGTATTAGAATGCGCAAATATACAACTAAAAAGTTTACCTCCAAATAATCTTATGAGTTTTTTAATTTTTAATGAGTTTAGTATCAGAACTCCTGACCTCGTTCAACAAAAATAAGTATTTGCGAACACATTAGCG
>ENA-UOOH01001160-UOOH01001160.1-fermentation-metagenome-genome-assembly--contig:-NODE-1160-length-26440-cov-3.610157_pt1 | contig 26440 bp, 31 predicted proteins | sample MGYA00245778_ERZ724025 | MGnify/ENA primary metagenome ERZ724025 (study PRJEB28704, sample SAMN03018313) | fermentation metagenome | biome: anthropogenic terrestrial biome; feature: soil; material... | reverse complement strand
ACGGGTTAACTCTCCCTGCAAGGCCCATTGATACGATCAGCCTCTGTTTCGCCGAGCCTTGTAGTATTGAAGATTTCAAACCCCACAACGCCCCCCGTGGGCAGGCCCGAGGTAGCCAGAGCAATTCTGGCCTCAAAGACTTCCTCTTCGGGAACCAAGACAGTACTGCCACCCTCTGTGAGTCTATAGGATGTTCCTCGTTCTTGTAGAGCAGACACAACCGCTCCTGCGTCTTCAACTCCTAGGCCTGAGAAGAGAACCTGGTATTCCGTGCGGGAGAATAACCCCAAAAGGACCAACGATAGAAAAACACCTAGGACAAACACGCCAACGCCAAATTGCATCGGACGTGACAATTTACCCCAGGTCTCTTTGATTGACTCGAGAATACTATTCATAATACACCCACCTAGCTAAACTTGCATGCGCATTATTTCCTGATACGCTTCTAGAAGCTTTGTCCGAATTGTCATCGTAAGCTGAAGGGCGAGGTTCGCCTTTTCTGCCATAATCATGGCATCATGAAACTCGATATCACCCGTGAGCAGCCGGGAAAAGGCCACATCACCTTGATGCTGCAGGGCGTTTACATCGTTTAGCGCTTCCCGCAAGTGACTTTGAAAATCGTTTCCTGCTTGAACTGGTTGTCCGAGTTTAGCCCTATTTACAGTCGATGGAATGTCAAAATGTACCTTCACGAAAATCCTCCTCTTCCGTCGCGAGAGGCTTAACGACCAATTTCCAGGGCACGTTGGGCCATAGATTTCGCAGAATTCAACGCTGTAATATTGGCTTCGTAAGCCCGCGATGCAGTAATCAAGTCCACCATCTCTTTTACCACGTGAACATTGGGCATTTCTACATAACCGTCCGCGTTGGCATCAGGATGCTGGGGGTCATAAACCAACCGGGGTGGCGATGGATCGCTCACAACCCCCACTACTTGAACGCCTTGACCTTGTGAACCACCCTGCATAGGATTTCTGGCACCATGTAGGGATTGATCGAAGATCGGGGCGAAGACAGGTACCTGACGGCGGTAGGGTCCGCCCTCTGCCGAACGCGTTGTATTGGCATTGGCCAAGTTGTTGGCAATCGTGTCCATCCGCAAACGTTCAGCGGTTAGACCCGAAGCAGAAATCCGAAACGACTTAAAGACACTCATAACCTACCTCCTCCCTTCTCCAATCACCGTACGGAGCTGTGCGAGTTTACGACTGACAGCGTCCGTCAAAGACTCATAGTAGAGCTGATTTTCCTGAAGCAATACTTGCTCTCGATCAGGATCCACATTGTTTCCGTCGTTACGCATTGTAGTGGAGTTGTCTTGAACAACGGAAAAAGGTTGTACGCCCGTCCTCGCAGACCCTTGTAGATGCCTGACATTGGTCCTAGATAAACTCGGGTTTTGCACCCTAGATAATTCTCGGGAAAATGATGTGTCCATCGTAACATCAGAACGTTTAAACCCTGGCGTATTGTAGTTAGCCATATTGTTACTGAGGACGGTATGGCGTAACGATGCTTTGCTCAAGCCAGTACCCAGTTTGTCAACGAGCTTAAACATTAAAGCGTCCCTCCTTACCCACTTGGTCTCAATAGAAAAAAATACCATTCGTTAGATTTCTACAAAACCAAAAAAAATCCTGCTAAATTCGTCGTAGTAGCACAAAAGGGGAGAGTTAAGAATCCTCCTCGCCCCCTAGTATCGTTATATTCGCAATAAGTACTGTCGTTCCTTCAAGTTTTGTTGTTTTTCCCGAAAAATCTCGAAATGTCACAAAATGTAACGAGTGAGGTCCTGATTGTGTGCCAACTCTCCGAGTTTATCCAGTACAAACTGAGCATCTACAGTCACCCTTGTTCCCGTAGGTGTTTCAAAACTTACATCCTCTAGTAAACGCTCCAAAATCGTGTGTAACCTTCTGGCTCCTATATTCTCAGTACTTCGGTTCACGTCTTCAGCGATTTTCGCGATCTCAAAGACACCTTCATTCGTGAACTCTAGTTCTACCCCTTCGGTCCCCAAAAGCGCAGTGTATTGTTTTGTAAGAGAATTATGAGGTTCCGTCAAGATGCGAGCAAAATCCTTAGCGCGTAGGCTTTCCAGGTTAACCCGAATAGGAAAGCGCCCCTGCAATTCGGGGATAAGATCTGCAGGTTTCGAAACATGAAAGGCACCAGCGGCAATGAAAAGAATGTAATCCGTCCTGACCGGACCTGCTTTGGTGATTACTGTACTCCCTTCGATAATGGGAAGTATATCGCGCTGAACACCTTCGCGAGAAACGTCAGGACCTCCATGCTTCTCCGAACCGGCGATCTTATCGATTTCATCGATAAAGACTATCCCAAGTTCTTCCACCAAAGCGACAGTCTCCACCGCGATGGCTTCCATGTCTAGGAGCTTGGTCGCTTCTTCCTGCAGCAGTATACCCCGTGCTTCCCTCACGGTAACGGTGCGTTTTTGGGTTTTCTTCGGCAGAAGATCTCCTAGCATTTCGCGGAAATTCGCGCCCAAATCATCTATGCCCGAACCGGACATCAGATCCAAAGACGAAGATGGCGGCTTTTCAACCACTACCTCCACCACTCTGTCCTCGAGCTCACCTAAGCGCAGGAGTTCCCTGACTTGTGCACGCTCCTTTTTCAACTGTTGGTCATCTTCTTTGCCTGGCTTAGGGGCTGTAGGCTGTTGACCTAACCCCCAGAGCAAGTCCATGGGGTTTAGGTGACTTGCGGGAGGCGGCCCTGGTGCAAGTAACTCCAGTAGGCGTTCTTCCACAAATTGCTCCGCCTTCTGTTCCACGTTTTTTATCTCTTCCGCCTTCACCATCCGCATGGCCACATCCACAAGTTCTCGAATGATAGAATCCACATCTCGGCCCACATAACCCACTTCTGTGAACTTCGTCGCTTCGATTTTCACAAAAGGAGAATTAGCTAGGCGGGCGAGCCTTCTTGCAATCTCGGTTTTTCCCACACCTGTAGGTCCAATCATCAAGATGTTCTTGGGTAAGATCTCATCCCGAATCTCTTGAGGTAGTTGTTGACGGCGGTAGCGATTACGCATGGCAATAGCTACCGCGCGCTTGGCTTCATCTTGCCCAATAATGTAGCGATCGAGTTCTGCGACTATCTCACTTGGTGTCAGTACCATACTATCGCCCCTTAATCTCTATGGCAATTCCACAATCGAAATGCGATTATTTGTAAACACACAGATCTCAGAGGTGATGCGGAGTGCCTCAAGAGCGATCTCCCTAGCGCTCAAATTGGAGTGTTTGAGGAGGGCGAGACCTGCAGCCATAGCATACGAACCCCCTGAACCAATGGCCAGAATTCCCTCATCGGGCTCAATAATGTCACCGGAACCAGAAATGACAAGTGTCGTCTCACGATCCGCAACGAGCAACAAGGCTTCGAGTTTCCGCAGATAGCGATCGGAGCGCCACTCTTGGCCCATTTCTACCGCCGCCCGCACCAACTGGTTGGAATGATCTTTTAGTTTCCTTTCAAACATCTCAAAAAGTGTTATGGCGTCAGCAGCCGATCCTGCAAAGCCCGCAAGAATCCTGCCATCAGACAGGGTCCGAACCTTCGTGGCACCATGCTTGATCACTGTTTTTTCTCCCAATGTGACTTGTCCGTCACCTGCTAAGGCCACTTGGCCGGATCTACGTACCGCAACAATCGTAGTAGAACGAATACCCACGGGGACCTCCCCTTTCTTATGCTCGCGGATGAGCTTTGTTATAGACGGATTTTAAGTGACCCATAGTCACCTTTGTGTAAACTTGGGTCGTTGAGAGGCTAGAATGACCTAAAAGTTCCTGAATGGACCGCAAGTCTGCGCCATTGTCCAGGAGATGTGTGGCAAAGGTGTGCCGGAAAACGTGGGGTGAAATATTCTTATGGATCTGCAGATGCCGGCTGCACTCGTCTAGAACATATTGTACTCCCCTCGAGGTCAATCGATGACCTCGGGCATTGAGAAACAAGGCGTTTTCTTGCTTGCCCCCAAGTAGTTCTAGGCGATAACGTCCTAGGTACGTGTTTAGACTATCCAGAGCATATTCACCGACGGGCACAATCCTCTCCTTACGACCCTTGCCCATCACCCTAATATACTGGTTTCTAGCATCAATATCTTGGACATTTAGTCCCACCAATTCTGCCACGCGAATTCCCGTAGCATAGAGTAGTTCGAACATGGTGCGATTACGCCCCTGGAGAGATTCGGATTTCCCGGGCATGTTCCCTTGGAGATAGCAGGCGATCTCCTCCATGCTCATCACCTCGGGTATGGCTTTTTTTTGTTTCGGCGTCTTGATGCTGATGGCGAAATCTTCTTTTACGAGACCCTCCCTAAAAAGAAAGCGGCTAAACCCACGAATGCTTGCAAGTCTCCTAGCCAGAGTGGAACGTGCACATCCCTCTCGGGTTAAAAAGGCTAGGTACTCTCTGACTAGGTACTTATCTACTGCGCTTAAGCTCTGTGACTTCCCCAACAGATCGAGTTGCTCTAGGGTAAAGGTCAAAAAATCACGAAGATCACGCTCATAAGCAAGGAGAGTGGCTGGGGAGAGATTCCGCCCTATCCGCAGATAATCAAGATAACGTTTCAGCTCCTCCATGGCTACACCTCCTCACAGCTCAGACCAAAAGGTACCCAGAGTGTTAAGGGCCCTCTGGGCATAGGCAAGTTTACGCTCTTTCTTGCCACGGACTGGAGGATCGAGAGTAGGCAAAATCCCGAAGTTAGCATTCATAGGCTGAAAGTGCTTTGGATCAGCTGTGGCAATGTAATGGGCTAGGCTTCCGAGCATTGTCTCAAGGGGCAAGACTAGAGGTTCTTGCCCATGTAGAAAGCGCGCTGCATTGACACCTGCCAAAAGGCCCGAAGCAGCGCTTTCCACATATCCTTCTACACCAGTGAGTTGGCCGGCGATAAAGATCCTCTGAACATCTTTACACTGAAAGCTATGGCTTAAAACCTCAGGTGAATTAATGAATGTATTGCGGTGCATGACCCCATAACGGACGAATTCTGCATCCCTTAAGGCAGGAATGAGCTGAAATACTCTCTTCTGTTCACCCCATTTGAGCCGGGTTTGACAGCCTACCAAGTTCAAAAGGCTGGCTTCGGTATTTTCCAGGCGTAACTGTAAGACGGCGTAGGGACGCTTCTCATCTGCACCGGTTAGCCCAACGGGTCTGAAAGGCCCATAGCGGAGTGCATCTCTACCTCTCTTGGCCATGACCTCCAGAGGCATACAACCTTCGAAGACGCTTAAGTCCTCCTCACCCAAATCACCATCATGGAGGGGGGCTTCTTCTGCTGTAACCAGAGCGTGCACAAACTCTTCATACTCTTCCTTGCTTAGCGGGCAGTTGAAATAATCGGCCGTTCCCTTGCCATACCTAGCAGCCCAAAAACCCTTTTCATAATTGATGCTCTCCCCAAGCACTATGGGCGCAGCTGCATCGAAAAAATACAGATTATCACTCTGGGTTACATTTTGCAGCACGCCGGCGAACGCAGGGCTTGTGAGGGGACCAGTAGCGATCACTACAACACCACTTGGGATTTCCACACACTCCTCGTTTACAACTTCGACCAAAGGGTGTGCCATGAGACGCTTCGTGACTTCGGAAGCGAAAAGGCCTCTATCTACAGCGAGGGCTCCCCCCGCGGGAACCTGTGTCTCTTTGGCCACACGAAGTATCAAAGAATCCATCACTTCAAGCTCTTTTTTTAAAAGACCACCTGCAGCGCTCTCTAGATTGGAACCAAGGGAATTTGAGCATACAAGTTCTGCAAAGTGCCCGGTTTCATGGGCAGGGGTTGTGACTTGGGGCCGCATCTCCATGAGGCGCACAGACACACCACGCTCCGCGAGCTGCCAAGCAGCTTCACTGCCGGCTAAGCCCGCGCCGATTACCGATACGACGGTCACTTTTCGTCACCTCCAGGGCACTCCTTATTACTACACATAGGATCCGCCCCTTCCTTGCGAACTGTCAAGTTCTTCCCGCAATGGGGACATAGCTCAGAAACAGGACGCTGCCACGAAGTATAGGTGCAATCGGGATAATTGCTGCAGCCGTAGAAGTAACGACCCCGGCGGGAACGCCTTCTCACGAGCTGCCCACCTTCACGTCCTTCCTCTTTGCACAGAGAACACTCGATTCCGATTTCGTCTAAGATGGCTTTGGTGTTCTTACATTCTGGATAACCCGGGCAAGCCAGGAACTTGCCATATCTGCCCAGCTTGTAAACCATGTTTCGTCCGCATTTCTCACAAAGTACATCGCTGACTTCATCTTGAATCTCAATACGTTCGAGCTCATCATGGGCTTTCTTCAGATCCTCCGCAAAGGGCCCATAAAAAGCCCCTATGACATCTTGCCACACCATATGGCCTTCCTCAATACCATCGAGTTCTTCTTCTAATCCCGCCGTGAACTTAAGATCTAGCAACCTCGGGAAGCTCTCGGCCAATAAGTCCGTAACAATAACACCCAGTTCTGTCGGGCGAAAACGCTTCTCTTCCCGATACACATAACCCCGGGCAACGATCGTGTCAATAATGGGAGCATAGGTACTCGGCCTGCCAATTCCCTCTTCTTCCAAGGTCTTAACCAGCATGGCCTCGGTGAAGCGGGCCGGTGGTTGGGTAAAATGTTGCACTAGATCGAGCCTTTGGAGCAGGACATGCTCATCCACCTTTAGATCAGGCAAGAGAAGGTCCTTACTATCATCTTTTTGCGAGGAGGAGTCACTGCCCTCCTGATAAATCTTCAAAAATCCAGGGAATTTTAATTGGGAACCAGTGGCTCTGAAGAGATAATCCTGTACGCTTAAGTCCACACTCATGGCATCAAAAACAGCCGAGCTCATCTGGCTGGCAACAAAGCGCTCCCAGATCAACTTATATAAGCGCATTTGATCCCTGGAGAGATATTGCTTAATCTCGGAGGGTGTGCGTATGGCAGATGTGGGCCTAATCGCTTCATGGGCCTCTTGAGCACCCTTCTTCGAGGCGTACTGCCGAGGCTTTCCGGGAACGTATGTAGGACCATGGGTTTCTTGGATATAACTGCGAACTTCCTCCACAGCTTCCGAAGAAATGCGGGTAGCATCTGTCCGCATATATGTGATCAAGCCTAGAGTGCCAAGTTTGCCCATGGGCAAGCCCTCATACAATTGTTGGGCTAAGCGCATGGTTTTCTTAGCGGGGAAACCTAGTTTACGGGCTGCCTCTTGCTGCATGGTACTGGTTGTAAAAGGCGGAGCCGGGTGGCGACGACGTTCCTTTTTTGTAACGTCAGTAACATTCCAGGTCTGTCCAGTGACATCCCTTTCAACCTGTTTTGCCGCGTCTTCATTGGGCAACTCAAGCTTTTTTCCAGCCTTGCTATGGAGCTTTGCTTCAAATTCTTCTCCTCGCCCTGTCTGGAGAGTGGCTGTTACGCTCCAATATTCGTCTTCCACAAAAGCTTCGATCTCACGCTCACGATCTACAATCAGTTTAACCGCCACAGATTGCACTCGACCGGCACTCAAGCCTGGTTTTACCTTCGCCCATAGAAGGGGAGAAAGTTCGTAGCCCACAATTCGGTCCACAACGCGGCGCGCCTGTTGGGCATCTACCAAAGGTTGGGCGATGCTTCGGGGCTTTTTGATAGATTGCCTCACAGCATCCTTGGTGATCTCCCGAAAATCAATCCGGCACTTATCCTCATTGACTTTGAGGGCGGAGGCTAAATGCCAGGCTATAGCCTCCCCTTCGCGATCAGGGTCCGTTGCCAGCAAAACGCGGTCTGCCTTTTTCGCCGCCTCCCGCAATTCTTTTAGGACAGGTCCCTTGCCCCTAATGGTGATGTAGTGGGGTTCAAAGTTGTTCTCCACATCAATCCCAAATTTGCTGCGCGGTAAATCCCGCACATGTCCAAGGGACGCTTTTACGTTATAGTTCTTACCCAAAAAGCCCTTGATGGTCAGGGCCTTAGCAGGGGATTCAACAATAATTAGCGTAGCCAAACAAGCACCTCCGTGGATCTTAACACTCAATGAATAGATTTCGAATCGAGGGGTCCTAAGACGGCCGCCCGATCGGGGTCCTCCACAATGCTCTCCAAGATTCCTCGGACTTCCTCCACATCGGCATAACCCTGTGCTTGTGCAAAAAGCACAGCCAATGCCTGTTCCATCTCAGAAGGGACAATTGCCTCGGTGTACAGGGCAGAGAGAAGAAACTCCCTGGCTTCCCTTGATAGGAATGCCTGTTCCCACAGGTTAAAGACTCTTGTTTTTGGCTTGTTGTCCACATCGTCTAATGTTAAAATGGATACCTGAAAATCCAAGGCTAAGGATTCCAGAAAACCCATGAAATCCTGGGAGGATAAACCTAGACTCATGAGGATCTCCTCAAATTTATCATCTGGATTAAGTATTTTCAAAGCCATGACCATACGTTTTATCTTGTTCTCATTCACAACAATCTCTCATTTCCTGCCAGAATTACCCCCATTATAGTGGCTTTGCAGATATTATGCAAGTAAAGGCCCAAAACCTGCTTTAAATACCGGAACCTCTTTGGAGCTGAAACAAAGAGATTTCAGCTAGGACTTCTTGAATCGGTCGGTCAAGGGCGGCCGCAATCGCATTGGCGTGTAACCCTGCTTCAAATAGTTCCTCTAGGGATGAACGAGACGTTATCCCCTCACTGAGGGGGCCCGCGACGGCTTCGGTGCTGTCAAGCAAATCCGCTGGCTCACTTACTAAAGCAGCTCCTTGTTTAATGAGCCTGTGGGTTCCCTGCCTCAGGGGATCGCTGATTTCACCCGGGATGGCCCAGACATCCAACCCCATCTCTAAAGCCCAATCCGCCGTGTGAATCGCACCAGATTTGGCTCCCGCCTGCACCACCAGCACACCGCGGGAGCAACCTGCAATCACGCGGTTACGCCTGGGGAAGTTCCCAGGAACAGTCGAGCAGTGACTAGAAAACTCCGTGATGAGAGCACCCTGTTCCGCTATCTTCTTTGCCAAAACCCTATGTTCACTTGGGTATAGATTGCCAAGGTTCGAACCTAAAACCGCCACAGCGTCCCCGCCCATCTGGACCACTTGCTCATGGGCGAAGTAGTCGATACCCCGAGCCAACCCACTGACCACTGGAATGCCCTTGGAGGCTAAATATGCACTAAACTGCCTGGCCTGTGCAATGCCAACTCTGGAGGGTTTTCGTGTCCCCACCACAGCAATTCCCGGTTTCTCCGGTAACTTGCCAAGGACGTATAAAACTGGCGGAGGAACCACCAATCGTCTCAAATACGTAGGATACTCCTGATCGGAGAGGGTGATAATCTGTGCCCCTAAGCCCCTGGCCCAAGCCTCCTCATCCCTTGGTGAAAGGTTCGGACGCAGAGCACAAAAGCGATCCGCGGTCTTGGGTCCGATTCCTTCCACTTTCATTAAATCTTCTCCACGTGCATTCCAGGCTGCCTCTAAGGAACCAAAATGATTTCTTATGGCCACAAGCCGTCTGCCTCCAATACCAGGAACCATGTTAAAGGCGATCAGATACTGCCGCGAACTCCATTTCACTTATTCTTTCCCCCTGTCAATCATCGTCATGAATGGGATGCTCCACAAGACTGTCTAAAATTGCCTGTAATTCCTCCTCCCACTTTAGCTGATAAATCCGTAGATCCAAGGCACTAACGATTGCTCCGCCAAGGCAATTTGTGCAGATGATACCATACATGTCCCCCTTACTTGTCTTAATGGTATGGGGGGTATCTACATCGCAAACGGGGCAATGGAAGATCCGTGTAACGCCTACATCAAAAGGCATGAGCGCCCTCCTCATTGTTTTCTCTTAGCATGCCGAGGAAGGGCAAGTTCTATGTTTAGGAGGATTTGCTCGACTTATGTCAAATATATCAATATTCTGAGTATTATGTCAAGGGGGATTGTGTAATGATCTTAGTTCAAAGTGGAGTTGTGGCCGGTATCGAAGGATTTCCGATTGATGTAGAAGTAGATGTTCGTCCCGGCCTTCCTGGATTCGAAATTGTTGGTCTCCCCAGCAAGACGGTGCGAGAAAGCCGTGAACGGGTACGTTCTGCTCTGCGCAATTCGGGATTCAAATTTCCTGCACAAAAAGTCATCGTCAATCTAGCGCCCGCCCATTATCCGAAGGATGGAGCGCTCTTTGATCTACCTATTGCTCTGGGAATTCTGGCCCATCAGGGGGTGCTTCCTCCCCAGGTGTTCAAAAATGCAATGTTCGCCGGAGAGCTCTCTTTGAGCGGCACGCTCAAGCGCATTAGCGGCGTTCTCAGTCTAGCAAAACTCGCCTCCCAGCGCAATTGGCAGATCATTTTACCCCGAGAAAACGAGGTTGAAGCCGCTTTAATCCCGGGAAAGCACTATTTGTTAGCCTCTTCTCTCCACAACGTCTTGGACCTTGTGACGGGTAGAATCCCACCGCAAAAGTGTTCGCCAGGCAAACGCATTGTAAGGAAGGCTTTTCAGGGCGCGGAGATTAAGGGACAAGCCCAGGCCAAGAGGGCTCTGGAAATCGCAGCACATGGCCGTCATCACATTATGCTCCTCGGACCACCGGGCGTAGGGAAGACCCTCTTGGCCAAGACGGCTCGATATCTCCTTCCCCCGCCAACGCATGAGGAAATCTTAGTCATCAATAAGGTATATGAGGCTGCAGGTCTCATGGACAGCCGTTCTCCCCTTCTAACCGAACGGCCCTTTCGTGTTCCCCATCACAGCATCTCACAGGCAGCTTTGGTGGGTTCCAGAAGCGGACGGCCTGGCGAGATCACCCTCGCACACTCAGGTGTCTTATTGCTCGATGAGTTTCCAGAGTTTAACCAAGGGGCCCTGCAGGGACTTCGGGAGCCCCTCGATCATAAAGAAGTCCAGATCTCTAGGGCGGAGCACACTCTGACCTATCCAGCAGATTTTTGGATGATCGCCACCGCGAATCCTTGTCCCTGTGGGTATCTAGGCAGCGAAGTCCGCCTGTGCACTTGCAACAGCAGGGATGTAAACAGATATCGCCGCAAACTACGGGGGCCACTGTTGGACCGTTTTGAAGTTTTCGCCTACCTTAGCCCCCTGTCCGAACAGGAGCTTCGCCAAAGAACAATCCCCTGGCCCCCAATACAAAGGGCCGAGGGACATAGACATCCAGAAGAAGCTCCTACAATGAGTGAAGACGCATTGGACTTCCTCCACCAAGTCCAAAAAAAGCTGGAACTCTCTGTACGGGGTTTTGAGAATACGCGAAGACTATCTAGGACGATTGCCCGTCTTGATGGCGCGAGCATCATAAGGCAGACGCATATGGCCGAAGCCCTGCAATATCGCTTCGAAAGCCACAACCAAGTATTGACCTGATTAAGCCTCCCAGGCTAGGTCTTCTTTAGCCACCTTCAGAACAACAGACGTTCCCGTATTGTTAATTCCCGGAATCTCTCTGAGCCTATCCACTAGGAAGGTCAAGAGCTCATCATTGCTGGATACCACAACTTCGATCACTAGGTCATAGTTCCCGGTAGACAATGCCACATAACGAACTTCTGTGAGGGTACTTAACTCACTGGCAATCGGTTGGAGTTTCCCCCGATCTACCTTAAGGCCAACAATGGCCACCGTTTGAAGTCCTACCTTGAAGGGGTTGGCAATGCCAACGATTTTCAGCAGGCCCTCATCCATCAACTTACCGACACGGCGCCGCACCGTCCCCTCGGCCAAGCCCAATTCATGGGCTATGGTCAAAAAAGGCATGCGTCCATCTTGCTGCAACAAACGAATGATATCTCGATCGAATTGATCTAAAACAAATCCACTCATCCTTGTACACCGTCCTTTTCCTTGTAATGGCTAAATGGTGCCCAGTCGTAGATTTGTTTGTGAATCTGCAGGACAATAGAGGTCTCTGTACTGACAATACCCTCAATATTGGCCAATTGCTCATTGAGCAAAGTCACAAGTTTGGTCCGATTTGGCAAGACAACCATAGCTACCAGATCATGGCCACCAGTGGTCACCACAAGATAGCGCACAGCATCGAGCCCTTGCAGTGCTTCAATCACAGAATCCATATAATGACGATCGACCTTAAACCAGATGAATGCCACAGTATCAAGGCCCATTTTCAAGGGATCCGTCACGCCCATCGTTTTCATCACACCATTCTCCTCCAAACGCTTGACGCGTTTGCGAATGGTGCCCTCCGAAACCCCTAAATAAGCGGCTAAGGTCACAAATGTCATTCTACCCTCTTGCTGTAAATACGCCAGTATTCTCTTATCCAAATCGTCTAAGACAAGTGGCTGCATAAACTCACCCTTCCGTACCTACTCATTCCATCGTTTTCGATATTAAATTCTACGAAAAAATTAGTATTCCTTGTGTATGTTAAAATTTTTCAACACAAAAAAGACTCGCTTTATACACATCTAGGCAAGTCTTTCTTGAAAAACACACTAGCGTTTCCGAATGAGATCTTGGAAAAACCGTTTGATACTGTCCCACATGACTTGATACCAACTTCCCCGGGCTACATCTTGCGCCGCTAGTAGAGGAACCTGTTTGGTCAGCTGCTCCTCTACATAAATGCTTAACACCCCAACTTGGCTGCCTTGTTCAACAGGCGCCTCCAGTTCCTTGGTCTGAATTCCCACACTCACACTCTTTTCAATACCCTTGGGAACCGTAATGATAGGTTCACTTATCCTCATACCCACTTGAGATTGTTTGCCCTTATACACCCTGGTTGTTTTGTCCTCTAAGAGTCTGGAAATGTTCACTAGGTCAAAATTTCTGTACCCATAATCAAGGAGAGTTGACATCTCCTGTTCCCTGCTGGACTCACTTTGAGCCCCTAGCACAACGCCAATAAGCCGTCTATTGTTCTGTACTGCAGTGCCTACCAGGTTAAATCCTGCTACTTGTAGATGACCCGTTTTTAGCCCATCTGCTCCTTCATAGGTTCGTAGTAGCCCGTTGCGGTTGGATTGAACAATGGGCGTATTACTGGAACGGGGTTGATATGAGAACGATAACTGTTTGTGATACTGAATAGCCTCAGGATGATCCTCCAGATAATGGCGGACTAATATCGCGATATCCTCGGCCGTAATCCTGTTTTCAGTGGATAGACCGTGAACATCCACAAATTGGAGATTCAAATTGAGGGACCTGGCTTTCTCATTCATGCGCCCAACATACACATCTTCGTTGCCGGCAAGTGCTTCCGCCAAAGCAACGCAGGCGTCATTACCAGAGACCACCGCGATACCCATTAGTAACTGTTCAATGGTCACTACTTCACCTGGTTCCAAAAACATCCTTGAGCCAGTCATACGCCAGGCCCGCTCACTCACTGTGGCTGCATCTTGCAGGCTGACGCGTCCTGCCTTGATGTCATCAAAGGCCACATACATGGTCATAATCTTAACAAGACTGGCAGGAACATGCGGTTCCCCGCCATTGTGGGAGTACAAAATCTGTCCAGATTCAAAATCCAAGAGCACCGCCGATCCTGCCTCGACTTCAAAAGGCAGTATTTGTTGAGCAAGGGTTATACCTGAAAAGGATAAAAGAAAAACCATAATAAGAATAAGGCCTATAGATTGACGTTTCATTCAAAAGCTCCCTTCACCCAGTTAAATCTATAACCAGCCCCACAGGGACTGATTCCGATCACATCAAAACGCACATAGGGCGCATCCTGGAAATAGCCCTGTAAATAGCCTTGAGCCACACGCTTAATTTTCTGTATTTTCCTCCCGGTCACTTGTTCTACGCTCGTACCCCAGCGCTCAGAGGTGCGGTACTTGACCTCAACGAAGACGAGAGTCTCGCCGTCTTTCATGATCAAGTCAATTTCGCCCATACGAAGCCGAAAATTCGCTTCCACAAATTGTAGACCTTGACCGAGCAAGTACTCCTTAGCGAGCTGTTCACCTAGGTTCATAGGCCACCAGCTAACCTAAAGGAGCCTCGATGCAGCGGACAACGACCATATTGCTTAATTATGTCGCGATGTTCCTTAGTAGCATATCCCTTATTCTGTCCAAAATTATACAAGGGATAAATTTCGTCATAACCATCCATCAGTCGATCACGCTCCACCTTTGCCACGATGCTCGCGGCTGCGATGGAGATGGACAAATTGTCACCCCGAATAATGGCCTCTTGCGGCCATGGTAAATCTGGGATCTCTAACTGACCATCGACCAAGCAGAAGTCAGGCCCCTTTGGTAGTGCCTCTAAAGCTCTCTTCATGGCCAGAAACGTGGCCTGCAGAATGTTCAGCTCGTCGATTTCACCAACAGTTGCTAGTCCTACTCCCACAAGACAGGTTCCTAATATCTCTTCGTAGGCCAGCTCCCGTTTCCTAGGGGAGAGACGTTTGGAATCACGAATTTCCGCCTCGAAACTCGTGGGCAATATGTGGACAGCTGCCGCCACTACCGGTCCGGCTAGGGGCCCCCGGCCTGCCTCGTCCACACCTACAACCTTTAAGAAGCCCTGCTCCTGCAGCTTAATCTCTATCGTTCTCACTTTCTAGCTCACTCCCGGGACTCGGATCGAGTGTAATTCTACCTAGCTTCCCTGTGCGAAAATCCTTGAGGACTACCGCTGCGGCTTGGTTAACATCCACCACACCTCCACGCAGCAAACATCCTCGCCTGCGACCGATTTCGTCCAGGGGATGATCATCTAGACCTATGTTCCCATAGCGTTCCTGTAGTGAATTGGGATAACGCTGGCGTAGAAACTCCAAAAACCACCATACGACTTCAACTTGGTCGAAGACCTCATCACGTATGGATGCCACGAGGGCCAGTCGCGTGGCCACATCTTGATCTTCGAATTTTGGCCAGAGAATTCCCGGACTGTCCAAAAGCTGCATCCCCGGGGCAGATAGCCATTGTTTTCCCTTGGTAACTCCCGGTCGTGCCCCCACCTGGGCCCCTTTTCTCTTGGTTAGACTATTGATCAGGGTCGACTTCCCTACATTAGGAATCCCAACGACCAATAGGCGCGGCAAGCGCTTGAGCTCTGGAAAGGTCTTAGCGACAGACTGTCTAATCTCTCCGAGACCTTTCCCAAGAAGCAAGTTCGTACCCACAATGGTCTCGCACCTTGCTTGCCAATAGTCAATCCACAGCTCTGTCTGAGCTGGATCCGCTAGATCTGTTTTGGTCAACACGATCATTCGGGGCTTCTTGGTGAGATCTTGTAGCTCGGGATTGCGACTGCTTGAGGGCAACCTAGCATCGACGACCTCCAGGAGGCCGTCCACGAGCTTCAACTCTTCTTTGATCATCCTCTTGGCTCGGGTCATGTGCCCGGGATACCATTGTATGGTCATTAGGGAGTTTCAATCCTTTCCAAAACAGGGGGTATCCGAACCGTCGATATTTGTGCCAATGGCCAGTAGATCACAAGAGCTCGGCCCACTAAGTTTTTCTTGGGGACAAAGCCAACATCTGGGTAGCGACTATCATCACTGTTTCGCCTGTTATCCCCTAACACGAAGTAATGCCCCTTCGGGACCAAGACTGGACCGAAGGTTGGCGCACTATAGGTGCCATAGGTAGGACCATTGATGTAATCCTCATCCAAACGGGAACCATTAACGTACAAGAAACCATTCTTGATGGCGACTTCGTCCCCTGGCAAACCAATAACGCGCTTGATAAACTTGCGGCGCTGATCGCCTGGATATCGGAAAACCACAACTTGACCTCGATTGGGCTCAGTGAAGCGATAAGAGACCTTTTCCACGAGAAGTCTTTGACCATGATGAAGGGAAGGTTCCATGGAACTGCCTTCCACCAGGAAAGATTGTGCGACAAAAGCTATAATAAGAGCTGCTATACCCACCGATATGATTAATGCTTCCACGTATTCCCTAATCTCGGACTTTGACATGCTTGTGCCTCCACTTCCAGCAGATGTGAAAAAGAGGAGTGTGTACCACTCCCCTTAGGACGTTCCCAAGACTAACGGCGGCGTTCCTTAATGCGCGCAGCTCTGCCGGATCTCTCTCTGAGATAGTACAGACGGGCTCTGCGCACCTTACCTTGGCGAATTACCTCAATCTTTTCAATACGGGGTGAGTTAATGGGCCATGTTCTTTCAACACCCACACCCTGGGAGATTTTTCGCACTGTGAAGTTCTCTTGAATTCCGCTACCCATCCGCCTTAAAACGACACCCTCGAAAATTTGAATTCTCTCATTGGCGCCTTCCACAACCTTCACATGGACACGCACCGTATCACCAGCACCAAACTGGGGATAATCAGATCGGAGTTGTTCTTGTTCAATAACATCAATCACATTCATTGGTATTTACCCTCCCCTCAGCGGAATACTCCTTAGCCAACTCCTGAAGAAGCTGGCGTTCTTCCGTTGATAGATCTTTTTTCTCTAATAAATCAGGTCGTCGCAAAAACGTACGTCGCAGGGCCTCTTTTAGTCTGTAGCGAGCAATATTCCCATGGTGACCACTCAAGAGAACCTCTGGTACGCACATACCGCGAAACTCAGCGGGTCTGGTATAGTGTGGATAGTCCAGCAAACCATCTTGGAAGGAGTCCTGCTTAGCGGAGGTTTCGTCACCCAAAACCCCCGGCACAAGCCTGGTAACCGCATCCACGACCACCATGGCCGGCAACTCGCCTCCGGTTAATACATAATCACCAATAGAAAGCTCAAAGTCTACCCAAGCCTTGCGAACCCGCTCATCAATTTCCTCATAATGCCCGCTTAAAAGGATCAAACGCGGCAACTTAGCCAGTTGCGTTGCCATTTCTTGATTAAACACATGCCCCTGGGGCGATAGATAGACAACTGGGGCCTCAGAATCTTGCCGTACGGCCTCTAGGGCCCGTACCAAGACATCCACTTTCAATACCATTCCAGCCCCGCCCCCATAGGGCGTATCATCAACAATTTTGTGCTTATCAAGGGCATAATCTCGAATATTCCAAACATCCACCGTAACCAGTCCACTTGTCTGGGCCTTCCCAAGAATACTAGTGGTCAGAGGCCCGGTAAACATCTCTGGGAACAAGGTGAGGATGTCAAAGTGCATTTTGTACCTCCACATTCAGTCCAGCAAGCCCTCAAGCAACTCGACCAAGACATAACCATCGTCCAGGTTGATTTTCAGCACCACTTGCGGAATCACAGGGATCAAAATCTCCTTGAGCTTGGTCACACCGGGGTAAGGCCTGATAACATAGACATCATTAGCGCCAGTCTGTAACACATCGGTAATCACACCCAATTTTTCTCCAGAGGTGGTTTTACATTCTAGGCCAATGATCTGAAAAATGTAATGGCGACCAGGAGGCAGGGGCATCAATTCATCCACACTGACCTTGATCAACATCTTTCTCAATTGCTCGGCTTCGGAGATGGTGTCAATCCCTTCAAGTTTGAGAATGACTGCTTCTTTGTGAGCACGAGAACCTTCCAAGCCAAAGACTCCATAGGGTTCTTGGGAGTCTTCCTCAAACAACCGCACACTCTCCATGGTAAAAAAGCGCTCCGGAAACTCTGTGTGAGGTATAATCTTGACTTCGCCGCGGTTACCCTGCGTGGACACAATTTCGCCAATAACAATCCAGCTAGTTTCTTTCATCGATCTCCACATGGACTTGAACCCCAGATTTGATGGCAGAAGCCTTCACCACGGTGCGAATGGCCTTAGCTATCCGCCCACCCTTACCAATGAGGCGACCCATATCTTCAGGTGCCACATACATGGTGTAGACTGTCTCATGCCCCTTATCTTGAGCTTCAACTACTACCTGATCCGGGTTATCCGCAAGAGATTTCCCGATAAACTCTACTAAGTTCTTCACACGAACACCCCCTATCCTTGTTTACGGGATGCGGCAAATTTCTCCATAACTCCACTCTTCTTCAATAGAGTCTTTGCGGTGTCGCTTGGTTGGGCACCTTTTTGTAGCCAATCGAGTGCCTTTTCTTCATCAATCTTGAGCTCTACAGGCTCCGCAATGGGATTGTAGAAACCTAAGGTATCAATGAATGCGCCATCACGAGCTGCCCGAGAATCAGCCACAACTAATCTGTAAAAAGGTCTCTTCTTCGCGCCCATTCTCTTTAGACGAATTTTCACTGCCATCTACTTTCACCTCCTACCAACATCAAATCATCTAACCTAGAAATCTATTGAAACAGGGAAAACATTCCCTTCTTTCTGCGCCCCTTGGGCTTGCCCTTGGGGTTACCAGAAAACTGTTTAAGCATTTGCTTGGTCTGACTGAACTGTTTGAGCAAGCGATTCACATCTTGAATGCGGGTGCCAGACCCTGCAGCAATTCGCTTGCGTCTTGACCCGCCAATGATTTCGGGTCTCCGCCGTTCTTCAGGGGTCATGGACTGAATAATTGCTTCGATTTTCCTGAAATGGGATTCATCAACGTCCAAGTTCTGCAACTGTTTGATGTTGCCCATGCCAGGAATCATCCCGATGAGCTGATCTATAGGACCCATCTCTTTCATCTGACTCAATTGGTCTTGAAAGTCCTCCAAGGTGAATTCAGCGTCTTTGAGCTTGGCCGCCACTTTTTCCGCCTTTTCTTCATCAACAGCGGAGACAGCTTTTTCAATCAAGGTCAGCATATCGCCCATTCCCAAAATTCGAGAGGCCATGCGATCGGGATGGAATGGTTCCAAACCATCCATCTTCTCGCTAACGCCAACATATTTGATGGGTTTTCCCGTGACGGCTTTCACCGACAGGGCGGCTCCACCTCTGGCATCTCCGTCGAGTTTGGTCAGGACAATGCCACCGAGTTCTAATTGCTCATTGAAACTCTGTGCCACATTCACCGCATCTTGTCCCGTCATGGCATCCACAACGAGCAAGATCTCAGATGGATTCACCGCATCTTTAATTTTCACTAACTCTTCCATCAGTTCCGCATCCACATGCAGACGTCCGGCTGTATCAATGAGCACTACATCATTGTTGTGACTCTGGGCATGTTTGTAGGCTGCCTTAGAAATATCAACAGGATCTTGCTCACCCATACTGAATACAGGAAGCTCTAACTGCTCACCTAGAGTCTGGAGCTGTTTTATGGCTGCCGGTCGGTAGATATCACAGGCCACCAATAAAGGACGATGTCCCTGGGCTTTGAGCATGCGTGCGAGTTTGCCGGTTGTGGTGGTCTTCCCAGAACCCTGCAATCCCACCATCATGATGACGCTAGGAGGTCTGGATGACAGAGTCAGCTTGACCTGGGTGCCACCCATTAGCTGTGTCAATTCTTCATTTACGATGCGGATAACTTGCTGTCCCGGTGTTAGGCTACTAAGCACCTCATGACCGGTAGCCCTTTCCTTCACATGGGCGATAAAGTCTTTCACTACTTTGTAGTTAACATCGGCCTCCAAGAGAGCTAAACGTATCTCGCGCAGAATCTCGTCGACGTCTTTTTCGCTAAGTCTGCCTTTACCCCGTAGTTTGCGCATTGTTTCCTGCAGGCGGGATGATAAGTTTTGAAAAGCCATATAAGCCCCTCCCTCCTAACTTGTTTGCCGCGCTTTGAGAATCTTCTCTTCCATAGCGGTCAAGTGAGGCGAACTCTCACCGTCTTGATAGCACAATTCGATGAGCGCCAATAAGTCCCCATAGAGTTGCTGCCGTTCTTGATGTCTCTGTACCAAGCCAAGTTTGTTTTCAAACTCTTCGAGGATCGATCCCGTACGCTTTAGAATATCATAGATGGCTTGCCGGGATACGCCCTGTTCCTCTCCGATTTCTCCTAAGGATAGGTCTTCATGAAAATACATCTGGAAGACATCTTGTTGACGATCTGTAAGTAATGGACCATAAAAATCAAACAGTAACGCCATGCGAAGTGCGTTTTCCATGTCATTCACCTGTTAAGCAATATTACTTTACACTACCTAAGTATAGTTTGGGATGTATCCCTTGTCAAGCATTTTATCTTGACGCCCCAAAAAGGGCTGCAGCAAAGGTGTTGGCATCAAAATCCTGCAAGTCCTCATATTGCTCACCTACGCCAACTAGTTTTACCGCTAAATCAAGCTCGCTCGCCAGGGCCAACACAATCCCGCCCTTGGCCGTTCCATCTAATTTCGTTAAGGCAATACCCGTCAAAGGCACAGCCTCTTGGAAAATCTTGGCCTGGGAAAGTGCATTTTGGCCAGTGGTGGCGTCAACGACCAATAGAATCTCATCTAAGTCCCGTCCCAATTCTCGCTTCACCACACGATGAACCTTAGACAATTCACTCATGAGATTGACCCTTGTCTGCAAACGACCTGCGGTGTCCACGATCAAGACATCGGTTTTTCGGGCTTTAGCGGCATTAATGGCATCATAGGCAACGGCCGCTGGATCCGAACCTTCCTGGTGCTTAATCAGTTCAACCCCGATGCGGTTAGCCCAGACCTCGAGCTGATCGATGGCACCTGCCCTAAAGGTATCGCCCGCAGCCAATAACACTTTGGCGCCTTCCTCTTTGAAACGGTGGGCAAGTTTGCCAATTGTGGTTGTCTTGCCTGCGCCATTCACGCCCACAACCATCAGTACATACGGTGTTTCTTCGGGAGTTTTGAGGGGCGCCGTGTTCTTGTGCAAAAGCAACACAATTTCTTCCACAAGCACGTTTTTGAGTTGTTCCGATTCGGTAATCTTCTCCGCCTTGGCCCGCTCCCTAAGACGATCTACCAAAAACAAGGACGTATCCACACCGCAGTCTGCTTGAATCAACGCTTCCTCGAGCTCCTCAAAGAGGTCTTCATCGACCTTGCGGCCTGTCATGATTTGTTCTACCTTGTCGACAAAACCCTGTTTGGTCTTCTCGAGACCACTCACAAGCTTTTGAAAAAAGCCCCGCTCCTTTTCGTGCTCACGTTTTTGTTCTTGCTTCTGTTCTTGTGTCTTTTCGTCCCCAAACATCTTCTTCCAAAACACTACGCCTGCCTCCTTAGGTCAATGCAACCGATATAATCTGCGAAAACCCGTCATCGCCCATTGTCACACCATACAAGGTGTGGGCTGCTTCCATCGTTCTCGGCCTGTGGGTGACGACCAAGAACTGTGTATCTTTGGAAAAGTCCTCCATGAGTCCGACGAAACGCCCCAAATTGCTTTCATCCAGAGCAGCGTCAATCTCATCCAGAACCCAAAAAGGCGTGGGTTGAACTCTGCGAATGGCGAACAAGAGAGCTATGGCTGTGAGAGCCCGTTCTCCGCCAGAGAGTACCAACAAATTCTGCAGTTTCTTTCCGGGTGGTCTGGCCATAACATCAATTCCCGTAGTAAGGATAGATTCGGGATCCGTTAGAACCAGTTCAGCCTTGCCTCCCAAAAAAAGCTGTTTAAAGATGGATTGGAATTCCACCTGCACCTTTTTAAACACATCCCACAGCTTTGTGCGGCACAGCTTATCCATCTCACCGATCACATCTTGCAGACCCTCCCTAGCCTCGTTTAGGTCCTCTAGTTGCGTCTGCAGAAAGGAACAACGCTCCAAAACCCGCTCGTACTCCTGGGTCGCCCCGGGATTCACCAGACCTAGATCTCGGATTTGGTTGCGCAGTTCTGCAATGTTCCTCTTCAAGGTGCTTTCTTTCACGTGAACCTCCCTGGTCAAAATGCTCTCTAAGGTAAGTTCCCGCTCCGTAAGCACAGAGAGAATCTGCTCCCGATCGCGCTCTAACTGCTCTTGTTCCACTTCGCGCTTATACAAGGCGCGTTCTCGCTTGAGTTGTTCCTTCTCGATCTGTATTAATTCTGCCCCGAGTCTCCCATGTTCTTTCTGAAGATCTTGGCGTTTCTGTTTCTCCTTCTCTAAGGTGACTTGAAGCTCCACCTTCAGAATTCTGTTCTTTTCGTTGGCAGCCTGCGTCTCCAAGATAACCTGCTCATTTTGAATTCTAGCTTCAGCCATGGCAGCAAGCTCAAGGGCGGCCTCTTGTTTAGTTCGACGGGCTGACTTCCTTTTCTGCCCCAAGTTGGCAAGTAAAATACGCTGGTTCTCCAAGACTCCCTTAAGTTCGGCCAATTCCACCTGCTTTTGAGTCTGTTCTAAAGAACACTCATCGATGGCAGCAGCCAATTCGTCTAGACTCCGCTCTTGTCCTTGAATCTGCTCGCGGCGGACTTTTTCTTCCTTCTCAAGTCTGGCAACCTCGGTGGCCGTCAGTTCCGCTTCTGACGCTAAACTTACCAGAATCGCCTCGATACTCTCGTTTTTTTCTTCAAGTTCTTCTTGGCTGTCCTGAAGCATGTCCCGCTCACGGAGAGCCTGCTCCTCGGCCTGATCAATCCTTTGACCTTCAAGCCTAGCTTCCACACCCTCTCCGTGAAGCTCTGCTAATTCTTTCTCAAAGGAAGCGATGGCGAAGAGGAGATCCTCTTCTCGCTGCGCTCCTATTTTCAGCTGTCTCTGCATGATCAGGGCCTCTGCCTCTAGGCGAACGAGCTCCCCTTTACGGGCTAGCAAACCTGAGGTACGGCTATTGAGACTCCCTCCCGTCAAGGCACCACTGGGAAAGACCACCGAGCCATCTCTGGTAACAATGCGGGAAAATTGACGCAAATCTCGTTTGAGAGCTAGAGCGGTATCAAGGTCTTCGGTGATGACAACGCGACCTAAAAGGGAGGCCAAGGCAGGGCGATACTCCTGAGAAAAGGTCAAGAGTTCCAAGGCTGTACCTAACACCCCTGATCTGGTAAGTAGGCAAGTCTTGTCTTTGGAAAACTCGATGCCGCCCATAGAATCTAAGGGCAATATGGTGACGCGGCCACCTTGCACCTTTTTCAGCCACGCAATAAGAGTCTTGGCATCTTTTTCTCCTGCCGTTATCAGATTTTGCAAGCTGGATCCCAAGGCAACTTCAAAGGCGGTCTCAAGCCCCTCTGGCACCGTCACCACATCTGCAACCGTTCCTAGCACCAATTTGGACATATCACGATTCTGCATAATACGCCTTACACCAAAAGCATAACCCTCGTAGCCCTCCTCTAACTCTTGGAGGGTCTTTAGGCGTGCTTTGACCTGAGCCATTTCCCCTTCCATCAACCGCACTTCATGCTGTTCCTTAGTAAGGGAAGCTTTGGCATCCTCTAGGAGTCTTAGCGTTTCCCCTTCTCTTACGGCGTGGGCTTTCAGCTCATCCACCAGTTCATCCTGGCGGGCCTGGAGATTTCGTCTGCGCTCTTCGTTCTCAGCCTTCCTTATGGCCAAGGCCTGGAGCTCCTTATGGTTGGCTGCAATTTGTGCTTTCAGATTATGCTCTCGTTCCGCAAAGCCTCTTTGGAAATTGCGCCTTTCTGCCAGTTCGCGCATGAAGTCGAAGAAATCATCCTTAAGCTCGTTGACCTTACTTTGGGTCTGTCGCTGACGAAGGTGTAAGTCTTGCACACCCTTTTGGGAGGCGGCAATGACCTCCTCCTGGAGACGTATTTGTTCCAGCAGATCCTGGATCTCTTTTTCCAAGCCTCCGTCCTCGTTCTGGAGGAGTTCGAGTTCCTTATCCCTGGCGCGGATCAAACCCGCGAGTTGCTCACTACGGGCATCTTGATTGCGCAGGCGCTCTTGATGTAGTTCAATACGATGAATCCCTTGATTATAAGCCTCTGTAAGGGCAATTAACTCTTGCTGATGGCTCTCAATAGATTCTTCTAGACTTGCGGTTTCGGCGTCGAGTTCGGCCTTCTGCTTCTCTACATTGCTCAGCTCTTCGTTGTAGCGTTCATATTCATCCTTGAGGTCTTTCAAAGTCTTTTCGCTCTCTGCCCATGTTTCCTCTAGGGCCCTCCACGAAAGGTGGTAATAATCTAACTCGGCTGTCTGCAAACGCTCTGCTAAATCTAAGTAGAGGCGCGCTTGCTGGGCTTGTTCTCCTAAGGGCCCTAACTGGTTCTCTAATTCATGGAGAATATCCGTCACCCTGAGTAGGTCAACGCTCGTGTCCTCGAGCTTGCGCAGGGCCTGTTCTTTGCGCTGTCGATACTTTACAATGCCGGCGGTTTCCTCCAATAATACTCGGCGATCCTCAGAACGCACACTTAAGACCGCATCGATCTGACCTTGTCCAATAATAGAGTAGCCTTCCCGACCAAGGCCTGTATCTGTAAAAAGATCATGAATATCCCGCAAACGGCAGTTTTGCTTATTTATAAAAAACTCACTGTCACCAGAGCGATAAACACGCCTGGTAACAGTCACTTCTGCATAATCTAGAGAGAAAAAACCTTCGGAGTTATCAAGCGTCAACTGAACTTCTGCCATGCCTAGGGGTTTCTTGCCTTCGGAACCGGCAAAAATCACATCTTCCATTTTGTAACCCCGCAGGCTCTTGGCGCTTTGTTCACCCATCACCCAACGCAATGCATCAGAAATATTGCTTTTGCCGCTCCCATTTGGCCCAACAATGGCCGTGATTCCTGGACCGAAGTCAAGACATACAGGGCGCGCAAAAGATTTAAATCCTTGGATCTCTAGGCGTTTGAGACGCATCATATTCCTCCACCAATAATACTTACTTTGCCTATTGTACCATACCTTGGAAGAAAAAAGAACTGACAAAGAAAGCTGCTATCGGCGAGTGATGGGGAGGTTTAAGTACAGATCCTCCCGCTTACGTACATTCGTGGGGACCTTAGGGCTCAGCAGAGAGCCATATTCATCAAGGAGACGTCGTAGTTTACTCTTCACTCGTGTTCGGGCATTGTCAATCACCTTCAGACCCACGCCCATTTCCTCTTCAATCTCCCTGGCCGAATATCCCTTGAGCAGGCGGACAATGACGGCATATTCTAAAATGGATAGATGGTTACGGAGCACTGTACCAATGACTTCGTTAACACACTTATCTTCAAATACTGTCTCAGGGTCAAATTGAGGAACTCCTGCTGCAACCAGATCCATAATGGAACGGCTCTCGTCACTACCAATAGGAGTCTGTAAGGATGTGGCCTCATTGAGCAAGCGATGTTTATTGCCCGTAGACAGTTTAATCACATTATAGACACGCCTAATAATGCAGATATAGGCAAAGGAGCTGAATTTTACATCATATTCATCGGGCTTGTATTCTTCCATGGCACTGAGTAAACCAATCAACCCCTCCTGCAGCAGATCCTCAAAGTCTAGAAATGATGAGTAGTAGTTGCGAATGATGTACTTGACCATGGGTATATACTTAGCAATGAGGCTGTCCCTTGCCTCCTCGTCACCCCGCCGCAATCTTTCAATTAACTCCAGATCTATGCTCTGATTATCCCTCATGTCATCACCTTCCTCCCATGTTAGTCCAGGCTACCTAGTCCATGTATATGCCTAGGTTAGATGACTATTCCTGTGGGAGAGAATTGGTGAACAAGTTGGGAGAGAATTGGTGAACAAGTATTGAAGGCCTTCGTTTTGCTTACTATGACCATAGTTTATGTATTTCTACTTTCTTTGTCCAGCTAACCGGCATTTTAGACCAGAGTTTATGTAAAGGTTTTTGGTTTTGCCACACTGAATCTTCCTGTTAGATACCGGAGTTTGACTCTGTCAAGCTCCGAGATGGTTGCAAAGCAACCATCAAGAGGACGGGAGGATGGGACGTAATTTGCCTGATTCAAACTACCTAGATCAAATAGCAGCACTCATCAAACAGGATCCCACAATTACCGTACGGCAGATCGCCAGTGAGCTTAAGTTCGCCGACAGCAAATCTGTCTACTACTGGCTTGACAAGGGCAACGTTGGCGGTATCAACGAGTTTAAGCGCCAAGTCTTAGGGCATACACCCCCAGAGTCAGCCCCTCTCTCTTTTAAGATCGAAGGGACCCCTCACTATGTCGTAGATCTGCCTCTTTGCGAGTGGTATCCACGCGAAAAAAACCCCGGGAAGGAATGGTTCTATATACATAGCCATCCCAAACCCCGAGGTTTATTCGCCGTTCGTGTCGACACAAACCGATACAGTCCCTGGTTTATTCAAAATGATGTCCTCATTGTCTCTAAAGGTAACGCTTACCCCGAAGGAGCCTGGGCGCTTTTAAAGACCGAGGACGAATTCGTAATTGGTAAAGTAATCAATAGACAAATTGTGGACCCCGTAACCTTCAAAGCCCACAGTCCTGCCCTCACTCGTGTTGGTCTTATTTTGAACCAGCAGCGTCATTTTTCTTGAATCCCCAGTTTGCTTAAGGCACTGCGGGCTGCCTCTTGTTCTGCTTCTTTTTTTGTATGACCTTTTCCTACACCCAGGTATTCTTGCTCAAATCGGACTTCCACTACAAAGCTTTTGTCGTGATCAGGACCTTGTTCCTGCACAAGGCTATACACTGGTGGTTTCTTTGCGATCTGCTGAAAATGTT